>SAMEA3663090__coassemble_269_pt1 | contig 20252 bp, 3 predicted proteins | sample SAMEA3663090__metabat2_high_PE_006 | metagenome-assembled genome bin SAMEA3663090 (sample SAMEA3663090) | pig gut metagenome | biome: pig gut; feature: pig-associated habitat; material: faeces | place: France | collected 2012 | reverse complement strand
CCAACGTGCTCGGCAATACTAAGGTCCAAATTGACGGAGGCTCATGGATATGGAACAGAAGTGCCGACACTGACGGCAACATCTCCGTATGGGTTGATGCCAACAGGCAGATCGTTAGTGATGAGACTGAGGTGAAAGCCCTCGTTGCTGAGATTAAGGCTGCATCGGCTAAGGGCGTGGCTGAACTTAAGACCCTTCTCGACGGCAAGGGCATAAACATCAATTCTGACTTCTTTGATTTGAGCAACAAAATTTTTGTCAAGAATCACAATATCTTCGGCGGTGGCAATCAGGCGTGTCTTGTAGGAAAATACACAAATTCAGAATCCTCTGACCCGACAATAACTCCGCAGGCTAATACAGGAAAGGCTGTTGTCGAGATTAACCACTCTCCGCTGACAGCTATTACTACCTACGACAATGGCGACGTACAGACATTCAACATCCTTGACCCGACGACGCTTGCCAGCGTATGCTGGTATCTGAGCATCAACGAAACGGAGCATCCGCAGTTCTCTGTCTTCGGTGCAGGCTTCGGCGTGAACACCAAGGTAGGCTCAACGGAAGTGCTGGCACAGCCAGGATCTTTCCTTAATAGTGACGGCACTGAGCTTACAGTGGATGAAAAGACCATACGCTATCGCAATCAGGTGGCAGACATGACAGAATACAGAAACCTCAACGATGCCATCTACAACGACTACAACGATCCGAAGAAGGTAAGCACTGAGGACAAGATTCTCTACTATGGTAGTGCCGACGGCACGGGTAACGACCCGAAGACTTTCCTGCGCTACCGTTCAAGCCGCATGGCATGGGCCTACGGACTCTCCGGCTTTACTTTCAAGAATATTCATGGCGGCGGCTATTCCGGCTATGTATGCGGCGACACGAAGGTCGTGGCTGACAACCAGCTCGCCTGCCGCAACATCTTCGGCGGCGGTCTCGGAGCCAAGCCTTATTCCACAACCAACACTTATGCAGATGAAAGTACTGCCTATGACTTTGGCAGCGTAAGCAATACTTGTGTTTTCATCAAGTCTGCCATTGTCTCTCAGGATGTCTTCGGAGGAGGTGCGGGCATAGCATCAGTGCAGAATGGTGAAACATACACTGACTTCCCGCACATGGCACGTGTGAAGAAAGGTACTCAGGTGCATGTATATGGAGAAACTATTACAGTCAATGACAGGCAGATGGACCGCACAATTATCTTCGGAAGTGTCTTCGGAGGTGGTGATGCCGCCAATGTGGGAACAGACGTAAGTTCAACTGCCATTCTTTCTGATACAGGAACTAATGATTATGCTTCTGAATTGAATATCCGTGGTGGAGCCATTTTCTCATACATCTTCGCAGGAGGCAAGGGACGTCTCAATTCTGAATGTGCTGACTACAAAAAACTCGGTGGTATCTATGGTAACACTCACGTCATTGTCGATTATCCGCATGCAGATATGTCTTATCCGTATGAAGGTAAAGACCCTGCAGACGATAAGTATATGAAAGCCACTTCTGGCATTACCAATCCAAATGCCAGACCTCACATCTTCAACCGTATCTACGGAGGATGTCAGAACGGCACGGTATATGGCAATACTCTTGTCGATGTTGAGAACGGCAATATCGGCTACAACATCTTTGGAGGAGGATGGGGCAACATCCTTGACGACGAAGATATGACTGATGCAAAGCGCATCACTTCTGCCGATGTAACGGGCAACGCCAATGTCTTTATCAACGGTGGTAATGCCCTCCTTACTTCCTACTGGCTGCCTGATGCACGCAATTGGGAGCCAGCTTCCATCATGGGCAAGAAGATTTACTCTCCTCAGTATGCCCCTGAGATAAGGAAGTTCAAAATCAATCACAATATATATGGCGGAGGAAACCTTGCGTGTGTCATAGGTGGCAACACTTATGTCACCATGACCAACGGCATTCTTAATGACAGTACTCGCGTGATTGGCAATGACAACACGCCTTTCTTCAGCACCAATGAATGGATGGAGGTTTATAATAAGGTGGGTTCTCCTCACTTCGCAGTGTTTGGCGGTGGATATGGTGACAATACTAATGTTGCCAAAGATACCCATATCAATGTCAATATGGAGAAATATAAAGATATGGAGAACAAGCCTAATATTACAGAAGGTGAGGAATACAAACACTTTGTCAGCGGTTACTCTGTGATGGACGTTGTCGGTGGTGGTTACTCAGGAAAAGTGACAGGTGACTCCCACGTAAATGTGAGCGGACTTTTCTGTCGCCGCATATTCGGTGGCGGATTCTATAATGCCGTCAATAATACTTACGTCGATATTGACATGGTGGACTGCCACGATATTTTCGGTGGCGGACTTATGGGAGATATACTTAACTCCACCAATATAAAGATAGGAAAAGAAGGCTCAGGAACAAATAATCACAAGGATATCTATGTCCATGGCAGCATTTATGGTGCAAACGATGTGTCCGGATATGTGAACATCGGTTTGGATGAAGACGGTGAGTTTAAAGACCTTGGTGGTTCAGGAACCAATATTAAAATATATGGTGGACACATAGACGGAAATGTCTATGGTGCCGGCAATGGTGACTATCTATACGCTCTCGACCGTAAAGGCAATGAGAAAGTGACGGTAAACGAACACTATCTCCTTAATCCTGATGACCCTTCATCTGAGCAGTTTGACCTTGTATATACTGTGCCTATGCGTGAGACAATGCCTTCATACAAGTCTGCCAGCGATGCTGCCAAGATTGTGAACATCAATTCCTGGCGACCGCTCACCAATAAGGTGAACATCCAAATTGCAGGAAACAGCATAAGTGACACTGTCTCAATAAAGGGCGATGTCTATGGAGGCGGCAACTCCGCCACCGTGCTTAAGGTAAATCCTTCGTCTGGTTCTGGAACAGACATGGTTGGTTCTGTCAGCCTTAATATAGGTAGCCATGTGAAAATCGGCAGGGTATTCATGGGATGCAACGGTGATGCTCTCTTTACGGCAAGTGAGGACAATGCCTTTATGACCAATTTCCGCAAGCTCAATGGCGATCTCACTAAAGTTAATGGAGACCTTGACCTCGGAAAAACTATTGACTGGCTTACCGACCCTTCCAACAAAGGTATCAGCACGCTCTATCTGCCAACAAAGAATGATGAGAGACCTCTTGTATATCCTCATCTCCTTGACCTGTACTTCCAGCCAGTGGAGATGGATATTCAGGGCGAACTCCTCTGGAATGGAACAGTGGACGGCACAGGACTTGAAGACTGTATCATAGGATCATTCTTCTGCGGAGGAAACCGTGGAAACATGAACGTCTATCCGAAGACTGACGGCGAGAAGAAAGGCAATGTCTTTGAATACTCTTTCCCAAATGGTCTTACCATCACCGACAAGATAGTGGGCGGATGCAACAACGCAAACTACATCTGGAAGAGCGGTGAGAACAAAATCTATCACGAAGGCGGCTACCTCCTCGGTCTTGCCAAGTCGGTTTATCCGTTCATCAAGCTGAATGTAAACTGCAAGTTCTCCCCAACCGTAGTTGATGGTGCTTATGTTGGCGGCAATGTCTATGGCGGCTGCTATGAGACTGGCACTATACGCGGTGACATCACCATCAACCTCCAAAGCGATATGCTTGCAGGCATAAATAAGGCTCTGCTCGACAAGTCCAACGAGCTCATCTCGTCCAACCCGAAGTTCTCCGCTCTCAATGTCTATGCTGCTGGCTACGGCATGGAGAGCTATGTCTATGGCAACCCGAATGTCAGGGTTGCGCATGGATTGTCTTGTTCTGAGCCTGTTATCTCTGAAACTTTCGGACCTTCTGGCACATCTGCCAACTTCATCTACGGAGGAGGACAGCAGGGTAATGTCATCGGCGTGACCAACGTGGAGGTCTTCAACGGACATATCTACAAGTCTGTGACGGGTGGCTCATACTCTGGCTATATCTGGGGTTCCACTCAGGTCAAGGTCGGCTATCCTAAATACTATGAGGTCTTGTTCGGCAAGACTGGCAGGTATATTCTCAACCGTACTGACCAAGCCAACAAGGATATCAAAGACGAAACGACTGAATCTCCTGCAATCAAGCAGTCTGTCTATCTCGTCACTGGAGACATGGTCTCCGAGGGTGTCTATAACGATATCGTTGCTATAGATAATGGTACGCGCATAGATATCTCTGACAAGTCTGCTTATTTCAAGCCAATAGAAGCGGAAACGCCTTCTGTTGGATGGAACAATGTTCACATCAAGATTGGCGAGGCTGTCTATGGCGGTGGCTACTCCCTTGCGCATGGCGCATCGGTTATGGCTAACAATACCACTGTATTGAAGTTTACGGACAAGTACAACCTCGATGCAGCTTTCACCACCAACGATGATCATAAGGCTGAACTGGCTTCACTGCCAGGAGGCTCGACCAAGAACTTCGGCGGAAACACAACTGTCCTTGTCGCTGACCGTGTGGTTATGCCTGGGGATGCTGATACGAATAACAATGTTGACTGTGACCACATCACCATCTCCCACCAGGAGATGAAGCAGGTGACGGACATTAAGTCTGGCACTGACCTGCAAGGCTACTACTATAAGGACAAGGATGGCAACTACCGCTATATCTATATGGCTGGAAAATACTATTATGTATTGAGTGACGAAAGAACGGTTGACGCAAGCAAACTGCCTACTGACATAAACACAGAAGACCATAATATATATGAGTATGACAACGAGGGCGGCATCTTCGGCGACGGTCACCTCTCCTACGCACAGGGCTTCCGCTCTGCGGACCTTACAGGTTACGGCTTCGCCAGCTCCTCTGTTGACGTTCCGAAGATTCTGAACACCTTCCAGCGTATGGACATTCTGCGCCTCACCGACAACTGCTTCACGCTCCTCGGTGCGCGCGACTATGCCACTAACTCCACCGACAAGACTCCTTATTCCGTGTCACGTGTGGGCGAGATACAGATGTTCGCCAAAAATGTGGCTTTTAATGATGGCAAACTGTATTCTGGCGCGACCAGTCCTATTACCACCAAGCGTGCCCGCAACTACATGGGCTTTGCCAATAATATCCGCTATGTCGGTGCTATCAACTCTAATGTAGCTTTCACTGATTCAATGTATGACAATGACGGAGTACAGCAAACAATATCTTATAAAGCTAATAAGCAAGCATTCATTGACGGATACTTCGGTCCTGGTGAAGGCAAAGGCAAAGAAACAAAGTTTGAACAGCGCAACAATGGCACGGCAAAGAACATGATAGGCATCGCTTCAGGCTATGCCTTGAAGATTCAGAATGTTCAAGAACTCAAGAAGGAAGGCGATGTGATTGAAGACAAGCCTTTCTATGGTCCTATCTATGGTGTCATTGAGATGAATCTCATTGATGTACGTGAGGACGAAGGCGGCGGCTATGTCTATGCTGACAATATCCATAAGCGTGCAGAAGATGATCCACACAGTGAGGACTTCCTTGAGACCACAGGTAACTTTGTGTTCCCAGCCTTACAAGAAGGTCGATACATAGTTGATGATTGCTTCCCCAATGGCTTTGAGATGCCAGAAGCAGCAGGCACAGTTGCCAAGCGGATTATGAAAGCTGAGAATGGAACAGATACTTCTGCTAACAATGACGAAATCCACTACTGGTATGTGACTGGCTATAACTATTATTACAATGCTCATATCACTGGCTATACCTCTAAGGGAGAAAATACGTTCAAGAGCAGCAATGACGAAATCATGGTGCTCTCTGGCATGAAGCCGGGACAGGAGGTCAAAGTCATCGGTCTCACCAAGCAGCGTACCTATGATAACTATGAATGCGACCTCTCTAAACGTAACTACACAGAAGGAGAGAAAGACCAGAGTGGCAATGCCGTAAAAGGCAAATATACACTTAAAGTACTTGCGCCAGATGATGGGACAGGTTTTATAGCTACTCTGCCCATGAACGGAACCACAGCTGTGACATCTGAAACAATGCTTCCAAGCACGGTTTATACAAGTTATCCGAAGATATTGTTCACTCTTGAAGATAAAGCGGACAATTCTACATCAGCATACTATGAAGACCATCTATCCAAGCCTTATAAGGCGACTGTCATCCTCTCTGCCCCGGCAAAGACCTATGAGTTAGATGGTGATGGTAATCCTTTTAAGGATGAATCTGGAAATTATAAACTTAAAGAAGTTAAAGAAAAACTGCCTTTAGATGGCAAGGTTTATACAAAACAGGAAAACGGTAAATACGATGAGGTAGAAACTGGTACTACTATAACCAATGATGGTACTTATTACTACAGAACAGGTGACTTCGATTTGTATCAGCCTATTAAATCTCTATACACTAAGACAACTGAAGGCGATGTTGTGACTTGGAGTGATAATGTTTCATCAGCTACTCTCGGTCCAGATCTCTATTCCGAAGTTGTACGCAACTACACTTACACCATCGACCTGACTATCGAATACGTGCAGGGACCGGACATCAATGGCAACATCACCATTGAAAACTGTGCGCTGCCCGGCGAGATGATACGTCTGAAGAAAGACAAGGTGACTATCGACGCTGACGAGTCCTTCGCTGCCAATGGCTACTACTGGCGTATAGGTAAAGATTTCAACGCAAGCGATACATGGACGGTTGACGGCACTGCTACTGCTTATGATGTATATAAGGTGGGTGACGAGAAAGGCACAGGTCTATTTGCTGGCTGTTACTATAACACAACGGAGGACTACCTCGACGTTCCTGCCTACTACTTCATGAATGGTTATAAGGTGCAGCTTGGTATCACCCTTAACCAACTTGATGGTATCTTCTCTGCTCCGATGTCTAAGAACGACACTCTCTTGGTACACAACTATCATCAGATGGATCCTCACGCTACAGGCGTTGACCTGCATCTTGCTGAGGCTGTAGAACGTGCAAGCAGTGAATCGTCATTCGCCGAACCGCGCATCTACCTAAGCGACCAGCAGGACCTCAAGGCATTCACGCAGTTTGTCAACTCTGTCAGCGGCAATGGCTCTCACGCTCAGTTTGTCCTCCAGAACAATATCATTGCACCGGATGATTATGTCGCTCCTGATTGTTTCATGGGCATAATACACGGCAACGGCAATGTGATCTCTGGCATCCCGCAGAATAGCAGCTTCATCAAAGACAACCAAGGACAGATATATAACCTCGGCTTGGCAAGTGGTAAGATAGCCGCAAACAATACCGACGGTGCTGGATACCATTGCTGCTTCGAGTATAAGCCGACTGACGGCAAGCCTCTGGTCTATCGCCTTGATGGTAGTAAATATGATGGCTATACTGAAGATGACTTCCGCTATGGCAAGGTGGCTTACGACCTCAACCAGTATTATCTCGAAGCCCGTAACACCAAGACACTTGCTGACAACGCTAACCTGAAGTACGTCAAGGATTATTATGCCAACGGCGACTATCAGTATGCTTACCGCAAGGATGAGCTGACTGCTAATTCCACCGGCATCAGTTACCTGCGTACGGGTAGCGGCACTGCCATCTATCCTAACTATGGCAACTACGAGACGCGCCACGACAAGACGCATGCCATCGACTGCCCGCGTGCTCACGGTTATGTGGCTGCCCATGAGGCAACGGAAGAAGATGTAACCTATGGCAAGGCTTCTACTGTTGGTGAAATGGTTCCTGAGTCAATGACAGGCAACTACGAACCGCTCTTCAATGCTGCAAAGCATGATGTAGAGGAGAATGTTGCAAATACGGAGATTATGAACGACTACCTCTTCTGGGGACAGTCGCTCCAGATAACGCCTGACGCTTATCCTTCTCGCATTCACTCTAATCAGGTGAGCGACATGACCAACAGGGTTTATCGTGCAGCGGGTTACTACCGTGACACAAATCTCAGCACGTTCCATTACAATGCGTTCAAGCGTGATGCAACGATGATGAACACCTATGTATATCTACCTGCAACAACAGCTATCGACTTCACCTGCAAGAATGACCTGACTGCAGCTGCCGGATATACAGGAAGCGTTTACTACGCACCTGTCAAGGATGTTGCTTCTGCTTACAGCAGGCTCTTTGTCAAGCCAGACGTTTCGAGAAACCTTCTCGTTTATACTTCTGCTGACAATGAGTCAAGTACTACTGATGTCTATGATGCTGTCTATCCGTTCAACTATACGGAGACGACTCCTGAGACTGAGATACAGCTGCATCAGATAGTTGAGGGCAGTGCTGGCTTCTCTACTCAGTATCTGCATCTCGTGGAGCGTGCTGACGAGTCGGAGGATAACAACGACTTCTGTGTGCCTATAGAGTTCAGCGTAACCGACCGTGCTTGGTACACAAGGAAGCCTAAGTTCTATTCCGAATCCGCCAACGATGCATGGGAAGGCATCTGCCTGCCGTTCACAGTCAACAAGGCTGAGGCAAGTCTCAATGGTGAGATAACTCACTTCTACGGCACGGCTCCTGTTGATACTGACCCTGCTGACAACCACTGGAACCTCCACCATGAGTACTGGCTCCGTGGCATGACAACTGTAAGCGAAGCAGGAGACAAGGCTGTCTTCAAGCGACCGGGTGCAGGACTCTTCACAGGTGGCGGTACTGAAGGTATCACCTATACCTTCTCCAATGACTTCTTCGTGCAGACGTACGGCTCGCAGAGCTACAACTCTGATGTCAACACCTACTATGCACAGGAACACACCTGGGATGACTATCTGCTGCTGAAGGTAAGTGTGCCTTACATCATGAGCTTGCCAGGCAAGAGCTTCTATGAGTTCGACCTCACAAGTGAGTTCTATAACCGTACCAACACTCCGCAGCCGGCACAGACAGTAACCTTCAATGCCTATGGCTATAAGGGAACTATCACCATTCCGGTGACAGAAGCTATGAATACCGCTACCTCTTCTCATGCACATACTGGCACCTTCATTGCCACTGATGCAGTAGTAGGAAGCATTTACGGTATTAATGACGACGGTACAGGCTTCTCCGACCAGTCATCCTTGATTCTGCCGTTCCGTACATATATGAAGAAGACCGCCTCTGCAGCAAAGCAGCAGACACCATACGTCTCTGTCATATATATCGACCAGGCAAACGGTATAGAACACATCTCTCCTGATGGTTCAGAACGGGAAGGTGAAGAGGGTGTTGATGGCGATTATCTCATTGTATCGCCAGCTGGCAAGAACTGCATACGAATAGAGAGCACTTACTCTACAACGGTCAGTGTCTATACGGTCTCAGGACAACTCTACCGCATTCTTGATGTTCGTCCCGGAACAGCGACATATAGTGGCATACAAAGCGGTTTCTACATCGTAGGTAAAACAAAGATAAAAGTGCAGTAATCCTTAGAATGTCATCATAATGAAAAATAATAGCGATATGAATATATATAAAAACATCTATTGCAGACAAATATTCCGCACAGTAGTGCTGTTGCTACTCTTTGTATGTTCAGTACAAAGCACTTGGGCTGATGAGGAGATCTTCAAAATGTCAACAAAGGTTTCATCAACTAAAACTGTATCTAATGGAGATACAATTGCAGGTTCCACATTCGCGGATGTAAAATATGGAACCGTGACCTATCAAAATAATAAATCTACTGCATATGCAGCTGTTAAGAATTCTCTTTTCTATTTTGGTACTACAGATTGTTTTTTCAAGGTCGAATTGAATAAACCACTACAGACGGGAGACACGATAAAGTTAGCTACTATGCCTCTTTGTACTGCTAATGATAATGGAGATAGACTAAATGGGTTATGTTTTTGTACCTCATCTACACGCACTACAACATATAAGACTACAGATAGTATTACTAAGAATGTTGAGTATATAGTACCTGAAGAATTAAATGGGATAAAGACTCTATACTTGTTCCGATTACAGGGTAAAGGAACTTCTTTCAATGACATGACCATAGTTCGTCCGACGCAGGAGATAGAGCTTTCTTCATCTCCTTCAGTATCTCTAACTGCAAACACTACATATTATATAGATGTTGATGGAAAGTATCAAACAGAAGAACCGGAGAGTTATGTCGCTACATACAGTTGTACAGGCAATAATGATCATGGCAATACTGGAACCAAAATTACTATCCCTAAGGCTACAGAAGGTAAATACACTGTTGTTTTGGGTGGATGTAAATACAACAATGGCACCTATACGATTTCTTCGACTAATGCAGCCTTTGAAACAATTACGATTAGTAACGAAGAAACAAAAACTTCGGCTTGTTATCCTAATGAAGAGGGAACAATTGCAGCAAAATCGTTTGTAGTCACAACTCCAACTACCATTTCGATTGAAGGAGGAAGCTCTACTTACTTGCCATATTTCTCCGTTGTACAAAGCATTGGCAGTGAGGTTAAGATAGTGTATGAAGGCTCTGGCACTGTAGATGTTGATGGTAATTTATATAAGAATGGCGAAACAGTAACAATGAATGCTTCACCAAGTCACGGTTATGGCTTCAAGGAATGGCGAGATGCAACGGGCAATAGCATTGAGGATAATCCATATACATTTACTATGGGTACAGAGGATGTAACTTATACTGCCGTTTTTGAAGCATTAAAACTTTTCGAACTTACTACTACAGTAGATCCTGTAGGAGGTGGTACCATTACCAATAAAGATACTTACTCCTCGCATCCCTATGGAGAACAGATAACCCTCACGGCTGTTCCGGCTACGGGATATTCCTTTAAAGGTTGGAAGAGAGACGGTTCAATAGTAAGTACAGAACTTACCTATTCGTTTAATATGCCGGAAGAGGCTGTTGCCATTACCGCTGTTTTCGATAAGCAATACAGCATTACTTTCGGAGTAGGTGAGACGGAGGCTTTAGGTCAAGTGCCGCCAGTTATCTATGTACAGGCAGACAATGCTACTTCTTTTACAGTGCCTAACAATAACTCTCTCTATAAAAAGGGATTTACACTTACGGCATGGACAGACGGCACAAAGACATATAAGATAGGTGAAAGCCCTATTGCAACAAGCAATTTAACACTGACACCGGTATTTACGCCAAATTCCGTTTCTCTAAGTGACCTTACTGAAGAAACTACTGTTACATGGCAGTTTGGTAAATCAAAGGGTGCTCCATCCTTGAATGTTGGTTCTAATTCAACGCTATATCTTGTTACACAAGCATCAGTTAATGGTGTCACTATAGATGTACCTTTCTATATCCAGACTAAAACGGGAAAGTTTGCTAACAGCTCGAGAACGGATGAGTATGCACAAGTAAACGACGGCTCTGTTTATACCATTCCTGCATTTAAAGATGCAACAGTTAAGATAGGTGGTTATTATAGTGTCGATCCTTCAGACACAAAGGTTGGCAATACGCTTGTAACCAATCTGAAAGATTCGGCTAAACCTTATTATTATTCAGCTACTGTAAGTGAGAACGACATTAATGACGGCAATATCGCTATAACTATAGGTTCGGATATGAAAAGTTATTTGAGCAGCGTCTCAATTACATATCCGGCCCAGAAGCGTGTCTCTGATTTGAAGATTGCTTTGGAGAAAGAGAATATCACGCTTAACCGTGACAAGAGCTATACTCTTACTTTAGACACCGATTATTATACTTCAAGCACAGGTGCAATCTCTTTTGAATCAAGCATTCCAAGCGTGGCAGAAGTAGATGAAAAAGGTGTCATCACACCTAAGGGCTACGGAAAGACAATAGTAACATTAAAACAAGAAGGAGATGCCAACTATGCTCCCGATTCTATTGCTTTTACAGTTAAAGTCATATCACCCGAAGGTCAAACTGAAAAGCCCGATGTTAAAATAACGGCAGAGGGTGTTGTTACTATAACAGCAACAGAAGGCGCAAATATATATTACACTACTGACGGAACTCTTCCTAATGAGAGCAGTACAAAATATACAACTCCTATATCAGCACAAGGGCAGGTAGTCAAAGCTATTGCCGTTTCCGGCACGTTGTCTCCTTCTGATATTGTTACTGCTTACGTTAATGTTGAAGGTACGTTTACATGGAATTGGAATACATCGGGTACGTTGCAGACCAAACCTATCATTACAGGAAATGTCAAAGATATTGTCGATGAGAATACAAAAGCTGTTATCGGCAAGAAACTAACGCATGGTTTCTATGACAAAGACGGTATCAAGACTGTAACAGTAGAACCAACAGGAGGTGTTGCCGTTTATGGACATGATGAGGAATCTACAATCTCATTTAATATTATCTCTGCGGCAGGTGTTTCTTTCAAGCCGACAGATATTTCTTTCAAAGCTGTCAGCTTGGCTACAAGTAGTGGTTTGATGGATGTATATCTGAATTCTGAAAACAATTCATATCCATTGCTTTCAAACATTCAGGCTAAACGTGATGTGAAGGGCTCTTATCCGAGTGAAACAGACGGCAGCTTTAATACTAATATTTCTACTATCAAGGCAGCAGATGAGGAATGGTCATTGAAGACCTATATCTACACACTGACAAAACAAAAACAATGGGGCTTCTCTGATATTGTTATATCAGGTATGTTTACAGGCGTTGAATATGACGGTGTGTTCTTCAATATCTCTGCTTCGGCAGAACCGGCAGAGGGTGGTGTGGTTACTCATTCTCCTGCAGCATTGAAAGTACAAGCAGGCAAGCGCGTAACTTTCAAGGCTTTACCTAATACAGGCTATAAGTTTGTTAAATGGAGAGACTATGACAAGAATGAAGATGTCAGTACAGAGCCTGTGACTTCTATCCTAAAGCTAAACAACGATGTCAGTTATGAGGCTGTATTTGAGAAGTTGCCGTTGATAAGCTTTGAGAATAATGTCACAGACCTCAATGGAGTAGTACCTTCAGCAATTTATGTCAATGCCGACGGTACATTAACGATACCTGAAAACAACACATTGTATAAAGAAGGTTATGCCTTGACTGCATGGACTGACGGAACAAAAGAATATATTGTAGGTCAAACTTATTCGTTTACTTCCGATATAACGTTGAGGCCGGTAATGACAAAGTGCGACAAGGCACTAACAGATACCGACGCCCCCGTCACCGCCAAATGGTGTTTTGACCAAAAAGATGGTGCTCCTGTTATATCGGGAACATTTAAAGCTGATAAAGATGGCTCATTTACTTACACCAAATGTGTAACAGTCAATGATACAACAAAGATTGATTTGCCAATGGTATTCTATGGTGCTAAGGCAGACAATAATGATGCGCGTGTTAATTATCTAAAGGATAAAGATGGTAAAGATGCAAAAGGTGGACAGCTAAACAATGACCTTACTTTAAAGATACCGGCAGTATATGGTATGGTCGTAAAGATGAAGGCTTCGTCAAAAGCTGACTATGGAGAAAATAGTACTCCTAATGAGACATACTTCCAAAACTCTGCATCAAATGCAGAACTTTCTTTCTTGTATGACAATTCTGGGGGAACACAGTCTGTAGCTATTGGAGAAAAGGTTGTGGTTAACGATCGCATGCTTCAATACACTTATAAAGACAATGCAAGTGAGATTTATGTAAAGATAGATAAAGCGGGTTCCACGAGTACCTATGGATTCTTTGAATATCTTGAAGTTGAATATCCGCAACTGCCGGAGGTAAAGGTAACAAACTCTATCACGTCCGACTTGATTACGACATGGGAGAATGTAGATAATGCCGGAGCGACAGAAATGACACTGCCGGACAAGAACGGCAATACCGGAAAGAGATATAAGGAAGGCGATAATGTTACCATTACTGTTACTGCCGGATATGGTTACTATATTAAGGGATTGAAAGAGGGCGATACGCCACTTACGATTACTAAGGTAGAACCGGCTGCGGATAGCGAAAAGCCAACGAAAGTAACGGCTAATTATACCGTAAAGGCGACATCCGGAAACATTACTGTGGAATATGCCCATTTGCCGATGGCAAAGGTGCGTCTTGAGACAGTTGACAAAAAACTCGGACTTGTTGATTTCACTCCAAGTCATATCCATGAAAACTTCTATGAGAAAGGTGAAGACTATGTCGAGAGTTATTTCGTAGCAGGAGATAACATTGAAGGAACTTCAGACGCTTCTGATGATTACGTTCTTGAGAAATGGGTAAATGTTAATAGTGCTGAGGAGAATACATCTCCGACTCTTTCTGTTGGAGTACCGGCAGAAGGTGAAAGCGTAACTTATCAGGCTTACTTTACGCCGGGAAAGATGGGAACCGTGATTTTTGATGAAACAAATAACGCATGGTTGACAACCGACAATGGCGCAACTTATACTGAATTTACAATTGACAAAAACAGCACATGGCCGGCAGACCAGATTGATTGCCGCTCATTCTATATTCCAAGATATCACGGACTGTTCAAGTCTTATGACGCTGAAAAGAATGAAAAGGGCTGGACGTTGTTATGGTGGATAGATGAGAGCAACAACAAATATGAGATTGGCAAGAATTATTCTTTTGCAACAGAAGGACAGGAAGTAAAACTACGCCCTGTATTCGTAGAGAATAAGACCGGTATTGACAATCGTATCAATGAACCTGTCATTACCTTTGAGTTTGGTACCGGTATCGGTATTCGTGCCCAGAAACTTGACATTCCTAAAGAAACGAACACTTACTTGTGCGCCCCTGTCAGTATAGAAGTGCTGGACAACGGAAGCAAATACAGTTATACACGTGATGCGACATTGTTGATAAGTACAGGAAAGAAAGGTTTTGTGCGCAATACTGATTTCAATGAGTGGACTGCCATTGGACAAGGAACAACTCTTTCAATATCTTCTTGCGCCGGTGCAACGATAGAAATACTTACTTATGCACCTATTTCTACCACAACAATAGACGGAGTGGTACCGACAGAATACGAGAAAGTGGGAGAGCATGAGTATATATATCGTTATACAACACAAAATCCTGCATCCCGAATACCTGTTGTAATAGGTGATGACTACTCTTATTATAAATGGATAAGGTCAAAAATGCTTGCTTCAAACCGCGTGCAGTTGATTGCTACTGTTGAAAACGCTGAACAGGGCGAGATAACAAAGACAGAGGTTGTTGTAGGAGAAGAAGCCGATGAAAAGGAATATATCACGAAACTTGAAGAAGGTGGTTATTCTCTCATTCAAGGTACGCGTGTAAAGATTTCTTTTGAGCGCAAATTCGCCTATCTGTTTGATAAGATTGTCGATCCCGATAAGATTGTAGATGGCGAACCATTCACCGTTCTTAAGATGCTCGACAACGACACGGTGAGCATGGTGAAGCCTGACGATGCCAGGGAGGTGGAATATTTGGTAAAGAATGAAGACGGAACATGGGGTAGCAAGGACAAGGTGTTCATCCTACGTGTGATGGAGCCTACAGACGAGGAGAAACGCAAAGGACAGCGCACAAGGTATGAGGTGGAGTTTGAGATTACCAAGCACCGTAACCTCCAGTTCTACTTCAAGGAGAAACCTACATATTATATCACTTTCAATCCCGGAATGTATGCTTCCGGTATAGCACCTACAGCCAAGTGGGTAGAAGAAGGTGACGAGTATGTAATACCAAAGAACACTACTCTCTACTATTCCGGTTATACTTTACATCGTTGGAAGAGTGAAGACGGTACCCAAACCTTTGAGATTGGAAATACATATAAAGCGCCGGGTAATAACTTGCGCCTCTTCCCCGTGTTTGAGAAGAACACATTCTCTCTACTTGATGAAGACCTTACCAAAGAATCTACGGCTACGTGGAACTTCACTCACAATGCAGGAGCACCTGATATCGCTTATGAGCGTTCTTCGGGTATCCTCGTTACACAGTTGAAGAAAGATCCTGATGATGTAAACTCCGATTTTATTGACTTGAAAATTGATCTCAATGCAAGCGACAGAAAGGATGAGGGAGGAAATACTATAAAAGGTAAATTCAACAATATGAGTGACGATGACCGCTGTCAGATAAATATGTATTCCATTTTGTCCTTCCCTGTAACTAAGGGATGCGGAATTACACTTGAAGCTGTCAGCACTATAAGCACTACAAGCATTGCCGGAAAGACTTCCGCTAACGGCGGATATAAAGCCGGCAAGGTTGTGACAACAACGTGGGACGGTTCCGAAGGTACGCAAGACGTAAACTTCCAGAGTGATGGACGCTATTACACTTATTTTGCCGTTACCTATAAGCCGCAGACAATAGCCAAGCCGGCATTGCAAAGTGTGAGCTTCGGCGGTAATCTGTTAACGGAAGAACAATTGACAATTCTAAAGAACGATGAGACAATAACGCTTGAGACTTGTCCTATAACGCTTGACGAGAAAGGTGTGTTGGTTTCAGAAGAAATTAGTAAGGTGGAAGCTATAGCCAGCGGTAGCGGTCATGTGGAGGTTGTACAGCCTACAATCAACACACCGACAGCTGTCATACGTTTGCTTTCCGCAGGTAATATATTGCTTAATACTTATATCGTTAACTTTACATTAAAAGCACCGACGTCTGACGTTGAAGGTGCACAACTGACTCCACAGTTCAAATATACGGAGATTAACGGCGAGAAGTATTATGATACTAACGTGACAGTAGAGAACATGCCTGCAAGCGGATATATAAAGGTTGTCTTCGACCGCACCATGCAATCTGTTACTCTGCGTTTCACCGACGAGGCTAACAACTTGAATGAAACCCTTACGGCAGAGCAGGGAAAGGAACTTATCTTCTACTACTGGAACCTCACTAATAAAGAGCTTAACTACGAGCTTCCTGGCTCAATGTTCAAGGATATCTATGGCAAGGAGTTTGCCGGTAATTTCGAGAAGCATTTCAAGACTCGAAGCACCACAACGGAACTTTGTCAGAAGACGTTCGATTTCATCGTGGGCGAAGATGGTTCGCTCGATGATGCCATCAATGCAGCCAATGCCAATGAGGGAACGGACAGATTCCTCATCTTCGTACCCGACGGAGAGTATCAGCTGACGGGATTCGAATCGTTAGAGGGCAGATATAATATCACCTCTGACGGCGCGTGGCCGTGCGATGAAGACGGAAAGGCCGTCACTAAAGATGAGATGGAGAGCAAATACAACTACCAGAACGGCATGACATTAGTGTCAAGACCCAATGTCTCCATCATCGGACAGAGCCGCGAAGGCGTGAAGATTTTCAACCATCCTGTTGTCGAAGGCATCAGCTATACCGCCACCATACATGTAGGCAAAGAAGCCACGGACTTCTATGCCGAGGACATCACGCTGGAGAACCGCTTCAACTACTGGTCAACGATGAACGGCGGAAGCGGTGCTGGAAGAGCAGTAGTATTGTGGGATCAGGGACAGCGCACCGTTATGAAGAATGTCTCCATGATGAGCTGGCAGGATACCTACTACTCCAGCAATGCCACATCAGACTACCGTGGCTACTTCGAGAACTGTGCCATCGGCGGTGTCGTCGATTGGCTTTGCGGTGACGGCAACATCTGGTTGGAGAAATGTGACATCGTAGTACGCGACCGTTCGGGCAACAACCTTGCCGCACCTTCTCAGGAAGCTGAACAGCAATGGGGATATGTCTTCATGGATTGTAACATCGTGCCTGAGTTCCCGCTCTCGCAGATGGAGAAACTGAAAGACAAGACGTGGACACTGGCACGTCCTTGGGCAAACAGTCCCACGAAGTCACCAGCCTGCACTTTCATCAATACAAAGATGAGCGTGCTGCCTAAAGACCAGGGATGGGGGGCAATGGGTTCAGGAGCAATACTCCGCTTCCATGAGAATCATACTATGGACGGTGGCGGCACGGTGCTCTCGCTCGGTGCCCGCTCATTGGCTGCCTGTGCACCGGCAGCTGGCTCTGATGACTGCGTGATGAACGACACAGAGGCAAGCAAATATACCATAGAGAACGTGCTCGGCGGCTCTGACTCCTTCACCCCGAAAGAGCGCACCATGCAGATTGATGCTAAGTCGGGTGGAAAGGAAGCCTATGATAAATCTAACAGTAAAGAATGGGACGACCAGATAGAAACTGATGACGACCGTCTGCAGTGGCAGGCTCATCCCAATGCACTCTGCTATTTCGTCTTCAAGATGGAGAACGATGAATGGTGCTATAAGGCAAATCTGACGGAGACGAGCATTAGTCTTGACCAACTCTCTCTCGGCTCCGGTACGTATTGTGTACGTGCTGCAAACCAGTATGGTGGTCTCGGTGCACCTACAAAACCTATTACATATCAGGAGATGAAGCGTTATACGCTTACCATCAAGCAACTTGGCAATCTCACAGTGGATGGAGTCCCCTATGGATGGAGTACAATCTGCCTGCCTTACAATGCCAAGACTCCAGAGAATGTGAAGGTTTATGCAGCTACCGCACACAACAAGACTACAGATACGGAACTTATCAGCGACTACTACATGACGCTCACCCCAGTAGATTACCTTACCAAAGAGAAAGGCTATGTAGTCTATGGACCTGCCGGTGAGTATGTCTTCAAGGGAACGTCTCACAATGATAATGTGCCAACAATACTTGAGGGTAATGCTACTGACTCACCAATTTCGTCTGTCAACCATAACTGCTATGTGCTTGCTAACAAAACATACGGGCTGGGATTCTATAAATATACTGGTTCAACGCTCAGTCCGTACCGTGCATGGCTGCCTGCCGAGATGGTGGAAAGTGACATTAACATTAGTCTTTCATCTGGCACCAAGGGTATTCGTTTCGTATTCGACGAAGAGGATATCCCAACCAGCCTAAGAGGAATACTTTATGGAACAATGGACATGACAGGAGACGACCGCCTTTACAATATCTCAGGTCAGCAAGTTAGTCAGCCTGGACCTGCGGGTATATATATATCACGTGGTAAAGGCAAGGTAGTCCATAAATAATTCAATGCATTTGAAACATTAAATGAAATTGCTATATCTCCATTGAGAATATAGTTTCGTGGGCGATAAGGTTATTGACCTTATCGCCTATGTAATCAATTGCACCATTATTTCTTTCACGTATCTTCCTCTGCATCGTGAATGATGAACAGTAGAGGGAACGGAAGAACAAGAAACAATATACTTAATGCACTCATATACTTGTCTATTCTACAACTGTTTTCCCTATGAGCGTTGCTGCAAGTCCTGCTGCAACGCTTATTGTAATATATGTGAAGCACAAGGCATATTGACCGCTGCGCATCATGGTCAGAGCCTCATTGCTGAATGTGGAGAAGGTGGTGAAGCCGCCGCACAACCCAACTACCAGCAGAAGTCTCAAGTCTGGAGACAGACTGTGACGGGCAATCCATGAGCCAAACAAACCAATGAGGAAACATCCGATGATGTTTACCGCGAATGTCCCCCAAGGGAATGCCGCAGAACTGAGCCATCTGCCTATCAAATATCTCAGCATACTGCCCGTGCCTCCACCTATGAATATCAATAACAGCTGTTTCATATCTTCTTTATTATCTTTGCCGGATTTCCCACAGCGATGCTATTTGAAGGTATGTCTTTCACAACTACACTTCCTGCACCTATGGTTACATTGTCTCCGATTGTCACACCTGGAAGGATGGTGGCGTTTCCGCCTATCCAGCAGTTGTCGCCGATGGTGACAGAGCGCGCCCATTCCTGCCGGGTGTTTCTTGCTATGGGGTCTGTAGAGTGGCAGGCTGTATATATGTTGACGTTCGGACCGATGAAGCAGTTGTCGCCAATGGTCACCATGGCTTCGTCAAGAACCGTGAGGTTGAAGTTCGCGAAGAAGCGTTTGCCTACACGTATGTGCTTGCCGTAGTCACAGTAAAATGGCTGGTTGATGAACGTGTCCCCATCGCACTTGCCGAGTATCTCGTGCAGTTTCCTGTTACGTTCCTTTATCTGCGTTGGTCGTATCTGGTTGTATTCCCAGCAGAGGTCCTTGCATAAGTTCAGTTCTCTCAATATATCTTCGTCCATAGCGTTATAGACCTCGCCACCAATCATTTTCTCGTATTCTGTCTTCATCTTGTTTGTAATCCTTTCTTTCCATCATCTACATTTTTATGCACGAACTTTTGTTTTCACGCTACACTTTTATGCATGAACTTTAAGCGTCTTGCTACATTTTTATGCATCCTAAATTCCACAGCACTTTAGTTTAACTTTTTTATAAGTACCTGAGCAACAAAAAGTTCTTGCTT
>SAMEA3663090__coassemble_268_pt1 | contig 20352 bp, 16 predicted proteins | sample SAMEA3663090__metabat2_high_PE_006 | metagenome-assembled genome bin SAMEA3663090 (sample SAMEA3663090) | pig gut metagenome | biome: pig gut; feature: pig-associated habitat; material: faeces | place: France | collected 2012 | reverse complement strand
CAACGTACAGTTGATACACAGCTTTCATTGTTTTGAATTCATCGAACTCACGTTAATTAGGGATTTCCCTATTGCCTTTTAGGGAAACAGCCTTTTCGTATTATGACTTTTTTTTATAATTTTGCAAACGAAAGATGGAAATGTTTCATATAAAGACTTGTGGATATGAAAAAGACGTTGATATTCGCCACATGCCTCTCCGTGGTTTTGGCAGGATGTGACACAAACACAGGTAACGGGGCTTACATAGGTGGTAACTTTGGAGCTATTCTCGGTTCTGCCATTGGAGGAATCTCCGATGGTCCGAGAGGAAGTGACATTGGTACTATAATTGGTATGGCAGGAGGAGCCGTTGTGGGAGCCACTATTGGCTCAGCTGCCGACAGGGCTGAAGCTCGGGAAGTACATAATCATTATAAGGCAGTACAGGAAAGGAAGGCGTGTGAGGCACGCAGTGCGGACTGCAGCACGGCAGAGCAAGTCATCTCAAACAATGCTATTGTTGACGAGAACAATGGGGGAGACGACATCCTGTATGACTTCAATCTTGGAGTTCCAGATTCCGTAGCTGAAGCTTCGGGCAATAATGCTGACGCTCCTTCCATACACTTCCAGTCTGAAGGCTTCCATATCAACAAGCCACGTCTTGACATTGTCAGTGCATTCTTCGAGGGTGAATATGACAAAGGCGTACTTACCCGTTATGATGATGGCAAGATAGTTGTGGAAATTATGAATCCCACATCAATGGATATTGAGGATGTGTCTATTGATGTTACTGAAGATTCTGGAAATCCAGGCATAAGTATCAGTCCCGGACTTACTATCAAGGCAATAGGGCCAGGCAGGGGAGTTCGTTTCACCGCTGTTGTCCATGCAGGCAGGAAGCTGAAACGAGGCATTGCTACTTTCAGAGTTTCGGCAAAGAGCCATGGCATTGAGCTGTGTGAACCCCGTCTTTTAAGAGTAAAGACCGAGAAGTGAAACACTTCCCGGTTTTTTTATTACCAGTTCATTAAGGATTTAAGATATGGAGTCAGTTCTTCAGCCATTCGCTGCTGCTGTCTCATACTTGGATGCCAGCTTGCTCCGTATCCCAGTTCTCCAGTCTGTGGAGTGAAGTCGAAACGATAGATGTTTGTGTCACCCTTCTTGTTGAAGTCATTGGCAATGTCATCGAGAATAGATTTCTGCTTGTTGTTTTCCTTCTCTCCGAGCATGGGACCAGTGAGCAATACAATCTTGGCATCAGGATAGTAACCTCTAACCTGCGACAGGAATTCTCTATAGGCTTTCTCATACTTCCTTGCATCATAGTTGTCGGTAGAGAAATCATTTGTTCCGATGTTTATGCAAACAAGTTGAGGCTGGTATTTTGAGAAGTCCCATCGTTCAGAGTGGTCGTTGAAGAGGGTATATGGATATTGCCATGGCATAGGGTCTGGGCTTCCATCCTTTGGACCGTCATAGTTCCTATATACACCAATGCCGCTTCTTGATATAGAAGTGTGCTCTGCGTTGAGGCTTCTTGACACTATGCTTGCATAAGTGTAATAGTGGTTCTCTGTAGCCTCCTCGAACGGATCTGTTTTCTCCGAGCTCTCCACTCCATATCCGCATGTTATAGAGTTTCCGATGAACTCGATTTTCCTTGTTCTCGTATTCTGTTGCTTCAGCAGTCCACATCCATGGTCTGTGATTAGGCCCCTGAATTCAGGTTTCCTGTTCAGCCCCTCTATGCAGTAAGCAATCCTTACCGAATGTCTGCCTGGAGCAAGGGCTGTTGCAAGGCTGACCACAGAGTCAGTCTGAGAGTTGAACGACACTTTGAAACCTTTGCATCCATCCACCTCTACCATAAAGAATCCGCTCATTGGCGATGCTGACATCCTTAGCGATGTACCTTCAAAGTCAGCATTTATCTCTGTGCCTGGATAATTGAATGATGCCCATCCCTCTGGTGTGAATCTTACTCTGCCGACATAGTTGATGAGTGGATTGGTAGCCTCGTTCATTGTTCCTTCAATGGATATTGTGGTTGAAGCCCATGTAGTCAGGACAGTTGACATCAGGGCGGCAGTAATGAAAGATTTCGTTTTCATGATTACAGTGATGTTTTAAATGTTCTGTTGTTACACCTTATTATATATATATTGTTTTTAGGCAATGCTATTTCTATGTTTTTGTTTATTGCTTTTCCGTTGAAGACGGGTATTCCGTTTATGTTGTAAATGGTTATGTTGCTGTCTTCTGGATAATCCTGTAGCATAATGCCGTCTTTTGTTTTCTTCCATACAAGGTCATTGCTGTCGAAGATGGTCTCTATGGCATCGTATGTTCCGAAGACAGCTTTTATCTCCACCTTGCTGGCATCAGGCATGTCAAAAGTATAGCTGTCTCCATCTACTATTTCTGTGTTTACGGTTCCGTTGGGGCTTGTAATAGAGACCTTCCACTGCCTTACCTCCCTTGTTTCTCCGTGTCTGGAAGTGAGACACATCTTTCTGCCTTTGAAGAATTTTCCATCGAATTTCCCTCTTGTCAGTTTTACACCGTTCATCTCGATAGTCATGTCGCTCAGTTCGTCATCGCTGTACGACATATTCACGCTCATGGGTACAGGTGAGCCTACTTTGTAATAGTCGCTCAGTTGTTGGTAGAAATTTCCTGCTCTCTCAGCCAGCCAGTAGCGTGCGCTGCCCAATTCGTCTTCGTATTTGGGCCAGTATTCGTTGACGAGTTTCCTGTGGTTTGGGTATTCTGTCTTTATGATTTCGTACATGGCATCCCACAGTTCCCTAACCCTCTCTTCCCTGAGGAAGTCGCCCATGTAGATTGCGCATCTGTCTATGAATTCACGGTTGAAGTCTGCGTCTTCCATGAGTCTTCTGAACAGTCGCGTGTGGTCGTAGCCGTTTGCCCATGCCTTTTCTGAGTCGTAGTTTGGGTTGTAGAGCCATTCTATGGTCTTGTAGGTTGGTGACGAGCCATACAAACCCAGTCCGAAGTCCGTGTCTTTTGCTATGAATCGCCATCTTCCTTCATCGGTTTTCGGTCTCCACATAACTATGTTGTTACCAGGGAAGTCCTGGTTGTTATAATAGAGGTTCATAATCATGAGGTTAAGGAATTCCATTGTGTCCATCCACTTGTCATATTCCGCAAGAGTGTGTCCATGCTCAGTGTAGAACGCCTTGAACAGGTTGTAGTTGTCCCAGTCACCGGCTTTCAGCTCCCACCAGTTCTCGAACATGTCAATATCCTCCAGTCCGTCATAGTTGGTATAAATGTTGTCTTCGTTGCTTCTCTCTCTGAGATTCAGCATACCCTTGTAAACACCATTAATATAAACGACAGCCGGCATCCATGCCTGCCAGTCAAGGTCGCAGTTTTCAGCCATCGACCTCTGTATGATGGCATCTCTCATGTACAGATAGTCAAAGTCATTTCCTGCATTCCTCAGACTTATCGACTTGAAATCGTTTACTCCCGGTTTCTGCTCAGGGAAGAATTCGTATGTGAATCTTTTTGTGCCGAATCGTTTGTTTGCGTATATGGCGAGTGACTTCATCATGTTTCCCCTTGATGCTCCTCCCATGATGCGAGTCTCGCATAGTTGGTTGATTTGGCTCTCCTCTCCTTCGCCCATGAACATCTCCAGATTGATGGGTCTGCGCCAGTCATGTTCGTAGTTCTTTTTGCCGTCGCTCATGTTTCCTTCTACATATATTCCAATGGTGCTGTCCTCGAAATATTTCTTGTTGGTGACGATGGAGAAGACGGGCAGTGTCATCTCTCTTGGGAAGAAGATGTATGAGTGTGTCGTTGACCTTGGAGACATGTAGCCGTCGCAGAATAGCTTGGCGCGCACTATCCTTGTGGCTCCTATGGTGATGGGACTGGAATAAAGGATGCTGTTCTTCGTTGGCTCCGTGCCATCGTAAGTAACTCTTATTTCCGTACCTGCGGGTGCCCCTTCCGGTACTGACAGCGTGAGACTGAATGATTGCCTACCTGTCACGACTTTTCCTTTCTCGCTGAATACTGGCTCGCCAAGAATATCTTTTACTATCGTGCCGCAGTTGGCTGTTCCGGGGGTAGGCTCTGCCATATATCCCCATTCAGATGCTCCGTCGGTCTTCCTGCCGTATGCAATGTTTGGGGCTGGCTGCTTTTTCAGTCCTGTCAGTTCGTCCTCTATGCTTCCGTTCTTGAAGAGATAGACCTCCCCACCTTTTCCCGATTCCAGTCGGAAACTGGTATGCATGCCACTTCCCTCCTTGTCGCAATATACTAACACCCTTCCTTTTGCAGCAAGGGTTTGGGATGGCAGCTGCCATGCTGCCGACTCGTCATTGCTGTCACCTATTTTGTATTGAGAAAGGTTTACGGCAGATGTTCCCGTGTTGTAGAGTTCAACCCATGAGTCGGGGAACTCGTTGATGTCGTCCATTATACAGTCAATGTTCGACTGCATAATCTCATTTATCACCACTTGTGCCATGGAACTTGCTGGAGCCATAGCGATGAAAACTGCTGAAAAAGATAGTTGTTTAAGGTTCATTGATTGTATTTTTTTCGGTATTATGTATTATTTCGGTGCAAAGGTAATCATTTTTGTAATATAATTGTATTATAATTGTATTATTTTCCCCTATGAATGTGTTTTATTTGCCGATTTTCCTTAACTTTGCAAAAACTTACATTTATAAGCTACTGTCATATAAGCACAATTTTCGCATGTCTTCGACATTCGAGACTTAAGTTAAGTAAATTCTATAACTACTGCATTAAATGAGGAAATTATTTTTTAGTCTAAGTCTGCTGACTTCTTCCATGGTGATTAATGTTGCAGCACAGGAGTATGTCAATCCAGTCATATCTGGTTTCAATCCCGACCCAAGTATATGCAGGGTAGGGGACGACTACTATGTCGTCAATTCTTCATTCCAGTATTTTCCGGGTGTGCCCATTTATCATAGTAAGGACCTTGTCAATTGGGAGCAGATAGGAAACGTGCTAAACCGTGACAGCCAGTTGCCATTGAAAGGTGCTTCCTCGTGGCTTGGAATATATGCCCCTACGCTAAGGTATAATGATGGCATATATTATATGGTGACAACAAACGTGGGTAATGGCGGTAATTTCTTCGTTACTGCAACAAAACCAGAAGGTCCATGGAGCGAGCCTGTATGGCTGGAGCAGCAAGGTATAGACCCGTCACTCTATTTTGAAGATGGGAAATGTTATCTTGTCAGCAATCCAGACAACAATATCACCCTTTGCGAGATTGATGCGAAGACAGGTAAGCAACTTTCAGAAAGCAAGTCTATTTGGAGAGGAACGGGCGGAAGATATCCCGAGGGACCGCATATATATAAAAAAGATGGATATTACTACCTTCTGATATCTGAGGGCGGAACCGAACTTGCCCATAAGCTGACAATCGCACGTAGCCGTGATATTTACGGACCTTACGAGTCAAATCCAGCCAATCCTATATTCACACATTGCTGCATGGCTGCGCAGGGCAGTGTCATACAAGGAACAGGACATGGCGATTTCGTCCAGGCTGCCGATGGTTCATGGTGGATAACGTTCCTCGCCTTCCGGTTTCATGGCGGTTCCTATCACCATCTTGGAAGGGAGACATTCCTTGCACCGGTAGAATGGAATGCAGGTGAATGGCCCGTTGTCAACGGCAACATGCCTGTAGATACGTTGATGAGGGTGGCAACATTACCGCTCTCACCAGTTGACAGACAACTCCATAGGGGACGTTTCCCAAAGACACTTGGTGCAGAATGGGTGCATATCCAGAATCCCGTGGCTTCGAATTACAGACTTCATAATGGCGTCCTTGAACTGAAAGGAGCAGCCTCTCTTACACTCAACGACCATCCCACATTCGTTGGCATCAGGCAGACAAGACCTGTAATGTCAGTAGAGACATTGCTCGACTGTAGCCAAATGGGTAATGAAGGACGTGCTGGAATTACGGTCTATCAGATTAATGATGGTCATGCCGACCTCTTCTGTGAAGGAGGCGATGCTGTACTTAGATGCAGAATGAAATCCTTGGATGTTGAGTTAGGAAGGGTAAAGGACGTACTTCATAAAGGCAAATGTCGCCTGCGCATGGAGGCTGACAAGGATAGATATCGCTTCTTGTGCAAGAAAGGTGACGAGTGGCAGGAGGTAGGTTCTCTTGAATGCTCGCTGCTGAGTACCGAAGTGGTTGGCGGCTTTACAGGCGTGGTACTTGGACTTTATGCAGAGGGAGATGGCGTTGCCCGCTTCCAAAGCTTTGATGAGTATTGAACAGAACTCCCCATTATATGGAAACAAATTTATAATCGTTAAAATAACAATCTTTATGAAAAAGTATTTGGCAGAAATGTTCGGCACTATGGTGCTGGTGTTAATGGGATGCGGCGTAGCTGTAAGTGTTAGTTGTAATATAGGAGACCCTGCTTCAGTAGTGGCTACGGCCTTTGCTTTTGGTCTCTCTGTGGTTGCCATGGCATATACCATAGGTGGGATTTCCGGTTGCCATATCAATCCCGCTATTACGCTTGGTGTCTTCCTGAGTGGCAAGATGAGTGGAAAGGAATGTGCATTGTACATCGTATTCCAGATTGCAGGAGCGATAATCGGTTCCTTGCTGCTCTATCTCCTCACATCGTCATCTATCGATGGAGTCATACAGGGAACGGGAGCCAACGATTTGCAGGAGGGTGTTACAACCCTTGGAGGTCTGCTTGCAGAGATAATCTTCACGGCAGTGTTTGTTCTTGTAGTTCTTGGAGCAACATCAAAGACCAACGGAGCTACCAATAACTTCGCCGGTCTTGCCATTGGACTGTCATTGGTCCTTGTTCATCTTGTTTGTATAAGATATACAGGAACGTCTGTCAATCCAGCACGTTCAATAGGTCCTGCACTCTTCCAAGGAGGAACTGCTTTGGCTAATTTGTGGATTTTCATTGTTGGTCCGCTGATTGGAGCATCTATTGCAGCCTTGGTATGGAGGGCTATAGATACTAATCCAGAGTAATTACAATATAAAGTAATCATGTTTTTCGCAAAGCTCAAGGAAACTCCTGGCGGAATGGCGAAAACATTCGAAACTAAGCAAAAAAATCTATGTTTCACACTGCGGGACGTACGTCCACCAGTGCGAAACGTATATCCACCAGTGTGAAACGTACGTTTCGCACTGGTGGATATAGATTTTAACGCACTGTGAAATTTCTAATTAGTTGACAAGTTATTAGTTGTACTGCTCATTTGCAAATTAAAGCAAGAAGAGCAGCAACTTGTTTTTTTTTCGCAAGCTTAAGGGAACTTCTTGTCAACTCGTTAACTGACAGCATGTCGAAGACATGCGAAACTTAAACAAATAAATATTGTGAAAAGAATGAAAAGTCGGAATATTTTCATTAATTTTGCAGGTTGAATAAAGAAACCATAGGGATAATGATTCGCATAAAGAAGTTAGATATATTTATAGTCAAACAGTTTGGCTTGCTCTTTGCGGGAACATTCTTCATCAGTCAGTTCGTCCTGATGATGCAATTCCTATGGAAATATGTTGACGAGCTTATTGGCAAGGGACTGTCACTCGATGTGCTGGCACAGTTTTTCTGGTATATGGGATTGATGCTCGTGCCACAGGCTCTGCCGCTTGCCATACTCCTGTCATCGCTCATGACATTCGGCAATCTTGGAGAAAGCAGTGAGCTTACGGCAATCAAGGCAGCTGGTGTCTCGCTGTTCCAGTCATTCCGCTCACTCATCGTCATAAGTGTACTTATTTCCCTTGGCTCTTTCTATTTCCAGAACAATATCGGTCCTGATGCCCAGAAGAACATGATGCAGCTCATGATGTCCATGAAGCAGAAAAGTCCTGAACTGGAGATACCGGAGGGCGTGTTTTATGACGGCATCCCACAATGCAACCTGTATGTACAGAAAAAGAATGTAGAGACAGGCAAGCTCTATGGCATCATGATTTACAAGATGACAAACAGCTATGAGGATGCAGCCATAATACTTGCAGACTCGGGCATGCTTCAGTCAACGGCAGAGAAGAAGCACCTGTTGCTCAACCTGTGGAGCGGTGAATGGTTTGAAAACATGCGCTCGCAGGAACTGGCGGGAAGCGCAAGCGTGCCATATAGAAGGGAGAGCTTCTTCCACAAGACTATACTCATGGACTTCGATGGAGACTTCAACCTCACGGATGCATCAGGCCTGTCGTCCAATGCCCGCACGAAAAGTCTGGAAAGGATAAGCCGCGACCTCGACTCCTTGAACAATGTCTATGACAGTCTGGGAAATGTTTATTACAAGGAAGCAAAGTCATTCAGGTACCCTTCCCCAGTGCTGTCGAAGAACGAGAAGTCCAAGTCTGCCGGCCTTGCAAGGAAAGAGTCGTATAATGTAGATACAGCATTCGTAAAACTAAAGGCTGAAGACAAAAGGGATGCGCTCAACAGGGCAAGTTCCGACGTGAGACAGATAGTCACAGACCTTGAATTCAAGGCGATGGTGACATCAGACGGTGACAAGCTGATACGCCAGCACGAGATAGAGAGAATATCAAAGTTCACCCTTGCACTCTCATGCCTGATATTCTTCTTCATAGGCGCACCACTTGGAGCCATCATCAGGAAAGGAGGACTCGGAATTCCTATCATCGTCTCGGTGTTCGTATTCATTATATATTATATACTCGACAACACGGGCTATAGAATGGCGAGGGGAGGAATGTGGACGGTATGGTTCGGAAAAGGACTCTCTCCTGCAGTACTTATCCCTACCGCCATTTTCTTCACGTACAAAGCCAACAACGACTCCACCGTGTTCAATTTCGACATCTGGAAGAGAACAATCATGAAACTTCTCGGACTGAGGTTGAAACGCTCGGTCATGGGAAAGGAGGTAATAATAACAGACCCCGATTACCGGAAAGACAGAGAATCGCTTGCTGGCATAAGCGAGGAAATAGTAGCATATTCAAGGGCGCACAAGCTGAAGTCACCTCCAAATGTGGTTAATGTGTTCTTCAGATACCAGCCTGACAACGAAATACTGCGACTTAGCGAGGTTCTTGAAACAATAATAGAAGACCTTGCTAATACGAGGGACAAGCACATAATAAGTGCGCTCAACAAATATCCCATAGTGTCAGTAAAGGCGCATACAAGACCTTTCGAGCGAAAATGGCTTAACATACTGGCTGCAGTTGTCGTGCCCGTCGGAGCTTTCCTCTATCTGAGAATGTGGAGATTCCGACTGAGACTCTACCGTGACCTCATAGTGATTAGGGACACCAACACGGAGATAATGTCCAGAATTGATGCCGTACACCAATAGATGGCAGTTGGACAGACTCAAAAAAGAAACGTCATAAAGGGAACTGAAAACATAACTCTTTCGAACTCCCCCTTGACTCCATAAGTTGAGTATTTTGAAACAAAATAAAATATAATTATATATGGAAGACTTTAAAGTCAGCAGCATAGAGGATGCTGTGGAGGATTTCAAGAATGGCGAATTCGTCATAGTGGTTGACGACGAGGACCGTGAGAATGAAGGCGACTTGATAATTGCCGCTGAGAAAATCACACCCGAGAAAGTCAACTTCATGCTGCATAACGCAAGAGGTGTGTTGTGCGCACCCATTACTCTGAGCCGATGCGAGGAACTTGACCTGCCACACCAAGTGGCTGACAACACCTCGATGCTCGGCACTCCTTTCACGGTCACCATAGACAAACTTGAGGGATGCTCTACGGGAGTGTCAGCACATGACAGGGCGGAAACAATAAAGGCACTTGCCGACCCAACTTCAAAACCCAGTACTTTCGGCAGGCCGGGACATGTCAATCCCCTGTATGCGCAGGACAACGGAGTGCTCAGAAGAAGCGGACACACAGAGGCAGCTGTTGACCTCTGCAAACTGGCGGGACTTTATCCGGCAGGCGCACTGATGGAAATAATGAACGAGGACGGAACGATGGCAAGGATGCCAGAGTTGAGAATACTCGCACAGAAATGGGGACTTAAGATTATAACCATAAAGGACCTCATTGAGTACAGGCTTAAAACGGAATCGCTCATCGAAGTGGGAAACACCGTTGATATGCCCACAAGATACGGACACTTCAGACTCGTTCCCTTCAGACAGAAAAGCAACGGACTTGAGCACATGGCTCTCATAAAAGGTGAATGGAAAGAGGACGAGCCTATACTCGTAAGGGTACACTCCTCATGCGCCACCGGAGACATACTCGGCAGCATGAGATGTGACTGCGGCGAGCAACTACACAAAGCCATGCAGATGATTGAAAAGGAAGGCAGGGGAGTGGTCATATATATGTCACAGGAAGGCAGAGGCATAGGACTGATGAACAAAATAGCCGCATATAAATTGCAGGAGGAAGGATATGACACAGTGGATGCCAATATCCACCTCGGCTTCAAACCCGACGAGAGAGACTACGGATGTGGAGCGCAGATGCTAAGACACCTTGGAGTACACAAGATGAGACTCATGACTAACAATCCGACAAAAAGGGTAGGACTGGCAGCTTACGGACTTGAGATAGTAGAGAATGTGCCCATAGAGGTCAACCCAAATGAGTTTGACTATAAGTACCTGAAGACAAAGAAGGAGAGAATGGGGCACGAACTCCACATAAAGTAAAGTTGACAAGTTATTAGCTTTTCTGGCTATTGTCAAACACATGCCATAAGAGTAGCAACTCGTTGACTTATTGACTCGTCAACTCCTCAACTTAAAATAAAGAATTTTAAAAAGGATATATTATGACACAATTATCAGATTGCCTAAACAGACTTGCGCCATCAGCTACACTTGCGATGTCGCAGAAAAGCAGCGAGATGAAAGCAGCAGGCATCGACGTCATCAACATGAGCGTCGGAGAACCAGACTTCAATACGCCTGAACATATAAAGGAGGCGGCAAAGAAGGCGGTAGATGAGAACTTCTCAAGATATTCGCCAGTGCCAGGATACATGGACCTGCGCAAGGCTGTCTCGGATAAGCTCAGAAGAGAGAACGGACTTGACTATTCCACATCGGAGATACTCGTCTCTAATGGTGCAAAGCAGAGTGTATGCAACACGGTGATGGCTCTTGTCAACCCTGGCGACGAGGTTATAATACCTGCACCTTATTGGGTGAGCTACCCACAGATGGTAAAACTTGCCGGTGGAGTGCCAGTAATAGTCAATGCCGGATTCGACCAGAATTTCAAAATGACTGCCCAACAGTTGGAAGAAGCCATCACACCACGTACCAGACTCCTCATACTGTGCTCGCCAAGCAATCCTACAGGCAGCGTATATGGCAAGGATGAACTTGAGGCTCTTGCCAATGTCATCAAGTCACACGATGGGCTCTACGTACTCGCCGATGAGATATATGAGCATATCAACTATGTGGGACATCACGAGAGCATTGCACAGTTTGAAGGAATGAAAGAAAGGGCAATCATCGTAAACGGAGTGTCCAAGGCATACGCCATGACGGGATGGCGCATAGGATATATAGCAGCACCGGAATGGATAGTCAAGGGGTGCAACAAACTGCAGGGACAATACACAAGCGGACCTTGCTCCGTCAGCCAGAAAGCTGCAGAAGCTGCATACAACGGACCACAGCAGTGTGTTGAGGATATGCGACAGGCATTCGAGCGCAGACGCAACCTCATAGTGAGTCTTGCCAAAGACATACCCGGACTTGAGGTAAATGTCCCGCAGGGAGCTTTCTATCTGTTCCCAAAATGCAGCAGCTTCTATGGAAAGAGCTATCAGGGAAGGACTATAAACAACTCCACTGACCTTGCAATGTACATTCTTGAGGAAGGACATGTCGCAACAGTGGGAGGCGATGCCTTCGGCGACCCGGAATGCTTCAGGATGAGCTATGCCACAAGCGACGACAATATCCGCGAGGCAATGGAGAGGATTAAGAAAGTGCTTGCAAAACTTGCATGACAAGCTCTCTTCCGATACTATTGATATGTTACAACAATAAGAAAAATGAGAAAAACGCACTTTTTGATTGTTAAAACTTATTAATAATCGGCCTAATTCCCCATTAATTGTTATCTTTGCGCTGATGAATACTTTGTATGTACTCATCTGCTAAAGCACAATCTTTGGAATTAACGTTAAATCAGACACTTAATATTTTTTTTAATTCATTAATAACTAAAAAACAACAAAAAATTATGGCAACTACACAAAAAAAAGCAGTAGCCCCGAAGAAGAACTCTCAGGGCTTTCAGGGAGTAAGAGGCGCATTCTGGATTATCGTCGTTTGCGCTGTCATCGCTTTCACCCTTTTCTTCACATGGTTCGGACATGAGTCTCACTTCGCAGAGGGCGGCGAGCATCCAATCGATGTTTGGGGAACTATCTATAAAGGTGGTGTAATCGTTCCTGTTATCCATGCTCTTTTGCTTACTGTGCTCGCAATGACCATCGAGCGTGCTCTTGCTCTCAAGACCGCTTTCGGTAAGGGTGCTCTTCCAAAATTCGTGGCTAACATCAAGGACGCTCTCAACAAGAACGATTTCGCTAAGGCTCAGCAGCTCTGCGACCAGCAGAAGGGTTCTGTAGCTAATGTCGTTGGAGCTTCTCTCCGCGCATACAAAGAGATGGAAGGAACAGCTGGTATCAAGAAGGCTCAGAAAATTGCCAAGATACAGCAGGCTCACGAGGAGGCAACACAGCTTGAGATGCCTACTCTCACAATGAACCTTCCTATCGTTGCAACCATCGTTACCCTTGGTACACTTACCGGACTTCTCGGTACTGTGGTTGGTATGATCAAGGCGTTCTCCGCTATGAACGCTTCCGGTGGTGCTGACTCTGCAGAACTTGCTTCTGGTATTTCTGAGGCCCTTATCAATACCGCTTTCGGTATCGGTACATCTTGGTGTGCTGTTGTATCTTACAACTACTTCACTAACAAGGTTGATAAGTTGACCTTCGCACTTGACGAGGTTGGTTACTCAATAGCTCAGACATACGAAGCAACCCATACAGAAGAGGCTTAATTTCTACTAACCCTTTAATATCTTATCACTATGGGTAAAGTAAAAATTAAGAAAAGTGACATCTGGATCGACATGACACCTATGTCAGACGTTATGACCCTGCTGTTGACATTCTTCATGCTCACATCTACATTCGTAAAGAATGAGCCGGTGAAAGTCAATACTCCAGGTTCAGTGTCTGAAATCAAGGTGCCAGAGAACGGTGTCCTGACCATCCTGGTTAGCCCAGAGAAAGATGCGGCAGGAAAACCGACAGGAGAAGGCCAGGTGTTCCTCAGCATAGACAATACCGATCAGCTTGGTGCAGCCCTCGATGATATGGCTAACCGCTTCGGTGTTACATTGAATGGTGCACAGATTAAGGCTTTCAGAACTGAGTCAACATTTGGTGTGCCAATGAGCGAGCTTCCTTCATATCTGTCAATGTCAAGCGAGAACCGCGCAAAGACACTCAAGACAAAGGGTGTGCCACTCGATAGTATCGATGGCGGCATGAGCGAGTTCCAACAGTGGGTTGACGCTGCAAGAACAGTTAATGAGAACATCAAGATTGCCCTCAAGGCAGATGGAAAGACTCCATACAAGACCGTGAAGAAAGTCATGAACGAGCTTCAGGACATGGATGAGAGCCACTACTACATGATTACACAGCTTAAAAAAGAAGGAGAATAAGCAATGGCAAAGAAAAAAGAATCTAAGCAGAAGAAGATAAATGTCCGCGTGGACTTTACTCCTATGGTGGATATGCTTATGCTTCTCATCACCTTCTTCATGCTGTGTACAACGCTTAGCAAGCCTCAGACAATGGAGCTTACTATGCCAAGTAACGACGACACCACAACAGATGAGCAGAAAAACGAGGCAAAGGCTTCAGAAACTGTTACAATCTATGTGGCAGCCAACAACAAGATATTGTATGGCGAGGGTATTCCTCAGTATGACAACCCTAACTGGCTCAAAGAGACAACATGGGGTAATGACGGCATACGCAAAGCTTTGCGTGAGCACGCTACTGAGAATGGTACCAAACCAGTAAAACGTATCGAGCTGGCTGTAAAGGAACTCAACAGCAAGAAAGATAAAGAGAAGTGGAGTGATGAGGAGCTCAGAAAGAGAATCAGCGATGTAAAGGCTGGTAACCTCCCTGACGGTGAGAAAATCCCAACCCTGACAATCGTTATCAAACCTACTGACAACGCATCATACACCAACATGGTGGATGCTCTCGATGAGATGCAGATCTTAAGCATTGGTACTTACGTCATCGACAAGATAAGCGCAGATGATAAGAAACTTCTTGAGTCTAAAGGTATCTTGGAATAATCAATCGATGGTTTATTAACTTAAAAAAAGAAAAGAACAATGTCAAAAATAGATCTATATGATCCGAAATGGGTGGACATGGTGTTCGAGAACAAGAACAAAACCTACGGAGCTTACCAGCTTCGCAAAGGTACTGGTTCCCGTAACTTCCGTGCCTTGCTCATCTTGGTGATAGCTGCCGCTCTTATCGGAGGTTTCCTCGCATGGCGTGTCGTAGCGCAGAAGATGGAGGCAGAGAAAATTGCCAGAATGGAGGCACTGGAACTCGCTAGACTCCAGGAGCAGGCTAAGAAAGAGAAAAAGAAAGAGCAACCGAAGGTACAGCCTAAGATTGAACCTAAGAAGGAAATACCAGAGGTTCGCCAGTCACAGAAGTTTACAGCTCCTGTCATCAAGAAGGATGAATTGGTGAAAGAGGAGAATCAGGTAAAGCAGATGGACAAGCTGGACGAGAAGGTTGCAGTGTCAAATGTTGACCAGGAAGGTACTAAGGACCGTACAGTGGAGGCTGTCAGAAATGACATCGCCGTTAACGTACCGCCGCCAGCACCTAAAGAGGCTCCAAAGGAGGAGGTTAAGCAGGTTGTGGAGAACAAGGTGTTCGATATAGCTGAGCAGATGCCTTCCTTCAAGGGTAATGTCAACCAGTGGCTCGCACAAAACCTGTCTTACCCGGCTGTAGCTGCCGAGAATGGTATTCAGGGACGAGTAATCGTTAACTTCGTTGTCGAGAAAGATGGAAGCATCAGTAACGTACAGGTCGTTCGTTCTGTTGACCCGGCACTCGACCGTGAGGCTGTCAACACTGTAAAGCGCATGCCTAAGTGGAACCCTGGTATGAACAATGGTCAGCCAGCACGTGTAAAGTTCACTCTTCCTGTAACGTTTAAACTACAGTAATTGATGAAAAAGAACGTATTCTACATATTCTATATTGTAGGATCTCTACTACTAATTAACAGCGTTTCTTCTTGCTCCGGCAAGAAGAAACCTGTTAACGGTAGAACTGACACGCCCACATCGGGCACCATAACATTCTATGCTGACGAAAGCTTCAGTCCTATCATAGAGGAACTGCGCCAGCAGTTTGAGTATGAATATCCGAACGCTCATCTCAAACCGGTTTATACAGATGAGACAACAGGACTCAAACAAATCCAGGACCTTAAGACACAACTGCTGATAACATCAAGGGGACTCCTTCCAAGTGAGATTGCTTATCTTGAGACCAAACGACAGGTTCCGCGTGTCTCCATCATAGGCTACGACGGACTCGCCTTTATCGTAAACAGGAACAACAACGACACCTGCATGACGGTTAATGATGTGAAAAGAGTGTTGAGCGGACAGGTCACTGACTGGAACGAGCTGTACCCTGGCTCCAACAGGGGAGAGATAGAGGTTGTGTTTGACAATAAACAGTCGGCTACGGTGCATTTCGTCATTGACTCCATTCTTGACGGAAAGGCTATTACAAGTCCTAACGTGGTGGGAGCGAAATGCAGTAAGGATGTAATCGACTATGTTGACAAGACACCCAACGCCATCGGTGTTATAGGGTCGAACTGGCTGAACGACAAGCGCGACTCCACAAACACCACATTCAAGAAGAATATCCATGTGATGTCCATATCCATAAAGGATAAGGCAACACCATCAAATAGCTGGAAGCCATATCAGGCATATCTGCTTGATGGACGCTACCCATTCTACCGCACTCTATATGCTATATGCACAGACCCTCTCAGTGCTCTGCCATGGAGCTTTATGAACTACATCTGCAAACCCAAGGGACAGTTGATAATATTCAAGTCTGGACTGCTTCCCTACAGAGGTGACATTACCTTCAAGAAGGTGGAAGTAAATAGATAAAGACTGGAATAGGGGAGAAGTTAGCATTTATTCATACACATTATTATATATATAACAGTAATATAGAATAAGATTGAGATTATGAAGGCAATTAAATATTTTGTTCTCGGAGCGATGATTAGTATCTCGGCTCCGACATTTGCTCAGGATGTTGACTATGGTACTGCTCTTGGTCCTGTAACACAGGCACTGAAGTCTAATTCCGCTGAGTCAGCTGTCCTTGTTAAGAATTATCTAAAGGAGTATAAGAAGAACCCAGAGGCTGTCATAGCACTTGGCAACTCTTATCTCGCAGTGAAGAACGTGGACAAGGCTGGCGAGATGGCTGACCTTGCTCTCTCAAAGGCAAAGAAGGACCTTAAGATTCAGGCTCAGGCTTATATTCTGAAAGGTGACATCGAGGCTCTAAAGGATGAGTCAGGAAACGGAGGAGGTGCTGCTTCCCACTATGCAACAGCCATGAGTCTTGACCCAAAGAATCCTCAGGCTTACACACGCTATGCTTCTATATATCGTAAGATTAACCCGAAGCTTGTAGAGGAGACTTATGCAAAGTTGAAACAGGAGATACCAGACTATCCTATCGATGCCGAAGCAGGACACTCTTTCTTCTCAGCCAATAAGTTTGACAAAGCTTATGAGAACTTTGCAAAGTGCAAGACAAGCGACCTTGACGAGGGTAAGTTGGTGGAATATGTTATCTCTGCCATTCAGCTCCGCAAATATTCAGAGGGCTTGAAGATAGCAAATGCTGGTTCTGTCAAGTTCCCGAAGAATCTGACATTCAAGCAGCTTGGACTTTGGTCAGCTGTTGAGACATCTCAGTTTGATGAGGCTGTAAAGATTGCAGAGCAGTTCATGCAGATGGAAGGGCAGAAGAACTCCACAGACTATACCTACTACGGAAAGGCTCTTCTCGGAGTACAGCGTTACAACGATGCATTGGTACAGTTCAACAAGGCTCTTGAGGTTGATGCTAATGCAGTTGAGGCACTCGGCAAGATTTCTGAGGCATACACTGGACTTGGTGACACAGACAAGGCACTTGAGTACAGCGAGCTTTATATGAAGAAGAATCCTAATGCCACACCGTCTGACTATGGCAAACTCGCCAACATTTATGTTGAAAAGGGTAATTTTGACAAGGCTCTTGCCATATATGACCAGATGGCTGAGAAATATCCGTCCATCAACACATGGGCATACACTGTGGCTGCAAGTGTGGCTAACAAGGCTGGCAAAGCAGACGTTTCTGCTTCATATAACCAGAAGATTGTTGATGTTCTCGGCAACAAGACAGGTCTCGACGCTGACGAGACAGGTTATCTCAAGACAGCTCTCAGCCTCCTTGGATATTACTATTGGGGTGAGAAGGAAAATCTTGAGGCAGCAAAACCATACTATGAGATGCTTATCAAGCTTGACCCAGAGGACAAGAATGCCAAGGCTGCTCTCGGTATAGAGTAATTGTACTATAAATATAATATTTGTTACACGCTTCCGCAATATCATGGGTGTCCTGACAATACCCATTAGATATTGCGGAAGTGTTTTTTTTATGTGATTTTTCTTGTCTGTTTGAAAAATTATGTCTAACTTTGCAAACTAAATGACAGAAACAGGGGTTGGGAACAAGTGGAATGGAAATATATACCCATAGTAACCCCTCCGTTTTATAATTAACTCAAATAGCGATTATTAATTCAAATAGCGATAATTAACTTAAATAGATTCATAAAATATCAAACGACAAAACAACAATGAAAAAAGTATTGACATTACTTTTTATGGTGTCCCTTGTGTCGATAGGTGCGAGGGCAGATTGTACAATCACCAAAGCTGAAGCTGGTCAAAACAATGGCAAAGGCTTTACTTACACAGGTACAGTTTATGTTATTAATGTAGAGACTGCAGGTGAACTTGCAAAGTATTTCGCGAATATTGATGGAGAATCAGCTACAAATCTAAACAGTAGCAGTTGCTTCACATTCAAAGGTAAATTAAATTCTTCTGACTTAGCCAAAATCACGAGTGACAATTTTGGAAAGGACGCAAATGAAGATATATATATTGACCTTGCAGATGTTACATTCGATGATGACGCTTCATTCAGTAATTTCACTCATGGAACGGTGAAATATCTTATCATGCCAAACAATACAAAAGATATAGAAGCAGCTGACTTTAACTCCAATATCATGGAGGCTATGGTTGTCAATGACAAAGTCTTCTTGCTATATTCTTCTCCCTCCTCATCATGTAAAGACGAACATGTGTTAGCTTTTGATAATAGATGGAAAAATTCAACGGCAACAACAGTAAAACTTATAGGAACCTATAAAGATGTTTTTGGAGAAATGAAGTTTCTCAACTCAAATGGTAATCTTCAAATGACTCCTGAGACTCTTGATTTGACCAAAGCAAGTTTTCCGACCTTTGTCTCTGGTGATGCTTTTGTTACGGAGAATCCTTCTCTTACAAATACAGGCACTACAGATGACGGTGGTTTGATATATAGTTGTGATGTAAGTGCTTTCAGAATACCTAATGTTGAAGGAACAGATAAATATACAGGACATGTAAACGGTTTAGCATACCTGAATTTATGGAAGACAGTCAAGACAATTCTTCTTCCGACAGATGCCAAAACAAACGTACTGCCATCTATGTCGCTGTATAATCTTAAAGAATTAACGGGAACATTCACTATTCCATCAAATTTTACGGAAATAGGAGCCTTGGCTTTTAATGTTTGTTCCAATATTGAGTGTGTAGAAATACAAGGCAATAACAAAAGGGCAGTCAATGAAACCAAACTCGGACCGGCTGTGTTCGCTTCAATGAGTAGCCTAAGTGAGATAATAATGCCTTCTACAATAAAAGTAATTCCTCGCTTTGCTTTTAGTGATTGTTCATCTCTAAAAATAGTCAATCTACCTGAGGGTATAGAGACTCTTGAATATATGTCTTTCGGTTGTAATTCTGGTGAAAAGAGTACTCGTATCTCATCAATTCGATTGCCAAATACTCTAAAAAGAATAGAGAGTAATGCTTTTACAGAGAACCATCACCTTACCACAATCACTATTCCTGAGAATGTTGAATATATAGGAACCAATGCTTTTGCAAACTGCAACAACTTGATGGATGTCTATTTCATGGGTACGGAAACAATTCCGCAAGTTGCAGCTGATGCATTTGATGCAACATCACTGTATAATGACAATGGTATTTATAGTATTTTGGTATCTGGTAACAATGTTTGTCGTGAAAGCTATACGCATACTGGTAATTTTTACAGAAATACGAATAATGAAAACGACCAATGTATGGCTGTAATGCACTATCCAGTAATATCTCAGGCAGCAGAATATGCAGAGATGATAGCTTTAGATGTTACTGCTTATAATAGAGCGTTGGAAAATGAAAATGCCAAAATGGACATTTACTTTATAGAAGGTGATAAATATGTCTTATGCACAGGTGTTCCGGAACAGGGAACTACATATTATAGCATGAATTATGAAAAAGCTGATAAAGCAAGTAGTACTACGTCAGCTGTAAATAATGTTGAGACCTACTATTCTGATGCAGAATGTAAAACATCTGTTAATCCTAAATTAAGTGGAACATATTATTATGAATGTGGAACACAGAATACATACTCGGAGATTGTATGGACTCCAATAGATGGCATAGATACATACTACAAGCTGGATAACGGTGAATATGTGGAAGCACCGTTCGAGTTTAATCAACAGTTGTTTTATAAATCAGGAAACACTACAGAAGAATACAAGCAAACGTGGAATATAGTTGATGATGTGACGGAATATTATAAAAAAAACCCAGACGGCACTTTCACGTTAATGTCATCATATAATGGTGGAGAGGCTTATTATCGGACAGGAAATAAGGTTGATGAGTACCTGCCAACTAAGTACTATATTAATGGAGTTACTGATTATTATACTAAAAATTACGATAATGTAACTTATACAATATTTACCCCAGTTCGGGATAAGAAATAGTTTATAAAAAAGTTGGTAGTCTCATAAAT
>SAMEA3663090__coassemble_258_pt1 | contig 20710 bp, 17 predicted proteins | sample SAMEA3663090__metabat2_high_PE_006 | metagenome-assembled genome bin SAMEA3663090 (sample SAMEA3663090) | pig gut metagenome | biome: pig gut; feature: pig-associated habitat; material: faeces | place: France | collected 2012 | reverse complement strand
CTTCTTGACAAAGGACATTATAGCATTTTACAAATCAGCTATAATCTTGGCAAAAGGCTTCCATCCCACATCGGAGTTTTGTCGTTACTACTCAAATATGGTTTAATATACCCGATGTCGGTTAAATATTCCGAAACAGCATAAATACCTTTCTCTTCTATGATGCCTCTATCCATGTAACTTCTCTTTCATTCTTATAGTTTGCTAATGCTGTTCGTATTTCGTTTATGCGGCAAACAGGAAAAAAAGAACTCATTGAAATCCAAATATCTTTCTTTCTGTGCCAGATCTTTTCATGTTATTCAATCAATATTAACCAACGGCCTTCTTTTCTACCACCTTCTCGGATTAGAACTCCATGTTCTTGGAGATACTCCAAGTCTCGCTTGATAGTTCTTGTCGTGACTCCAGTCTTTTGTGACATTTCGTTGGTTGTCACAAAAGTGTCATCTTTTATCAGCCGTAGAATAATTCTCTGTCTATCAGATAGTTGCTTGGCGATATCTTTGGTGACATCTTTGGTGACATCACCTTCGACATTTGTCATCTGCATAAACTTCGTTCGCTCTATCGTTACCTGTACGCCACCGCAGAAATTCTCCACCTTGGGCATGGGCATACCAGCCTTCTCAAACCCTTCACGGATTTTCTTGAAGCCACGTCCCCATGTGTCGATGAAGCCTGCCTTGAACATAGTACCAGCGATGTTTCTGTTTCGCGGCTTAGAAGAATGTTTGCCATACAGCACTGTCTCGTCATATCCGCCAGGCAGTTCTCCCTCGTTCCAGACTTCGATGTGGTCATTATATACGTGCATCTGAATATCTGGCCCTGTGTAGTCCTTATGTGCCAGAGCATTGTATAGTATTTCTCGCATGGCTTCCTTAGGTATCTCCAGTGTCTCATAACGCTGCATTCCTTCAAAGCGTACGGGTGATACAAGGTATTTAGCTTGTAGAGCTTCCATCACACGGTCGGCCATCTGAATGATGTTACCCTCTATCACATCTTGAAACATCAGGTCAGCTTCATCCTTGCCAAAGCGACCTATCTTGAATACGGCACTTGGGAAGAACTTCTGGGGATTCTTGCCAAACAGAAGAACGGCTGCATTTTTCAAGTTGCCATTGTCATCAAGCAATCCAAGACTTTCAAGCACATCTTTTATAGAAGCGTCTCGTTCACTCTCTGGAATACGCTGTGCCTCTATGCCTTTCTTCAGGAAATAGTCTATGGCATTGCGGTCAATATCCTCCAATGTGGCACGCTCATTGGTAATGTCATCCCATGAGCGTCCCATCTTCTTCAACAGAAACTGCTGCAAGGCTACGCCATTAAGTTCCTGCATGGTACTACCACTACGATAGTAGTACTTACCCTTATAGCTGATAGCTACATTGCTCGGTTCTACGACCAGTTCAATGTAATCCAAGCCATCTCGCTCATACAGATTTACATCAACCACAAGTCCCATATAGTTAACAACCTTGCTGGGAATATCTTCCAACAGTCGTTTACTGTCCTTTAGGCCAACAACCTCATGGTCATCGTCCACGCCGAAATACATGACGGCTCCCTGCGCATTCGCGAAACCGCAAATCCACTTCAAGTACTCGTCTTTCCAGATACGCTTAAACTCAACGTTCTGGCATTCCTTTGGTCTTATCTTGCTCATATATTGTATAACGTATTATCTGTTGCTATATTTCCGTACCCTTCTGGAATATCCTCCGCTGCCATCTTGCGAGGCAATCACCAGTCTCTTTCCGTCCTCTAAAAAACCATCTTTTAGCTATTATGCAGCGTTATAATAATTTCTTTCTCTTTCTCATTCAACTGCGAAAAGGCATCATCGGCACCATCAATATGCTCACGGAAATCTATTGCTATGGTAGAAGATAGTTTACAAGCACAAGTCAAAATAGTCCTTAAAAACCCTTTGTCAGTATCACTATGGAACAATTGTCCAAACTGAAGTACACCAAGATATGAGGGATGACCATGAATTGACAAAAAGCGATATGTAGGAGCATCTGTTCTAAGTAATGCTTTAGCTCCCTCCTCATATCGGTAGTCTTCAAATGCAATGATTCTGTTATTCTCACTATCTTTTCTAAATCGATAGCCTTTAATCTCTACAGTTTTCATGGACGCGACATTGATTAATTGTTTTCTAATCTCATCAGACATGTCCAGATTCGTAACAATACTGATAATTCTATTTTTCAAATCCTCTATTTGTTTCTTTTCATTCTCTGCTTTCTCTTTAAACGCCAAAGGAATGATAGGCATATTCTGCCGATTATTCAGCCCTCTTATTTCCCAAATATACAAAACAATGTCTCGCTCTTCTTTTGTTTCCTGTTCTGCATAGATATTGTGGAAAACGAACGCCATTTCATACAAACTCCTCAGGACAGAAATCAATGAAGGAATATCCAGAATCCTAATCGTATCCTTCCCTGGCCTCACATTTATTCCATTGCTCATGTCAAGTAATGAGCGAATCTTGCAAACAATGATTTGAAGTATGCATTGAGCTATTGCCTCAGATTCAGATATATCATTTTCACCCTTACTACGACGCCAATTATAGAATAAATGGAACAATCCATCACAGACGGTTCCTAGGCCATTCCTCATAATGGCGATCTGCCCATCAATACCTATATTTTCAAAAATCTTTTCTGTATCCATATTGTCAATAAAAAATGATAACACACCCCTCAATGTTCAATCGATTTTAATCATATTCATAACCATAATGCATTTCATTATAATTTTGAAGGCTTATGCTCTCTTCCTCCCTATCATAACAAGAGAATCGCTGGTCTGTTGCCAGTTTAATCTTTTCACATGCCACGACAGGATCAACACTGCGTATTTCCATATTATACAAGAAGATGCCAAAGCAGATATGCATATCAGCAGAGGTCAAGCTTTGTCTCGGCCCAAGCACATAGCAAATCTGCTGACAGGTCAGGAATATATCGTATGCCACTTCCATTAATCCACCCCTGCAACATGACAACATCAGAATACTATCTTCGTTCATGCACTTGCTTTGACATAGTAGCATGGCCAGCTTCTGCCAAGTCATATTAACTTTATCATCCTCACTTACAAAACCTTCTGCATTACCATGAGCACTCAGATAGACATAATCGAAAAGTCCATGAGAATAGAGAATGCTTTCTAAGTCCTCATTATTCTTAACGCACTTGCAGACAGACTCAATACCGTATAATTGAGCCTGTTCGCATATCCCGTTGCACTCATGTGGTTCATCGGAACCTCCGCATGCTTTTAAAATTAGGATTCTTTTTCTCATACTCAAGAATCATTTATAGTATTTGTTGACTATCTTTTGAAGATTATCAATTACAATGTCAACAGACGCTGGCCTTCTTTTTTTGGAATGATTCAACATCTGTTTTATTAAAGAGTAGAGAGAAGAGTTCCTGAGCAAGAAGTCAGATTCCTTAACGCATCCTATTGGAGCATTACCTTGTAATATATACCAAAAGACTTTTGCTAATTGGAACAAGTCTGACTAGTGATCAATATTGCAATCAAATTTTTTTCCTTCAACCTTCTCTGATAAGTATTTATTCATAGCTTCTGGGGATAGCCAACCGCGTGGCCCGACTAATTCCCCTTTATCATCAAGACTTGGCTTATTCCTCATTTGTATAAGCCCCAAATCTCCGACTTTCCAAGTACCATTAATCATAAATATATTATCGGGTTTTATGTCACGATGATAATATCCCAAATCATTAAGCTCTTTTATGCCTTGGGCAATTTGGAGGCATAACTCCACTCGTGAAGCCTCGTCATATTCCTCGTTTTCCTCTTCTAAATAGCTTTTCAAATCATATTCCGCATATTCCATAACATAGAAAGGAAAAGACACCTCAAATTCTCCATCTTCGTAAGTCCTGCATATCAAATTACCGTCGAAAGCAATATCTATCACATTTCCTACATCCCGTTGTTTACAATCATATAACGCTTCAATCTCCTGTCTAAATCTTTTATTTATATTTTTTTGCCTTATTATATTCTTTTTATAGTTATAGGGCTCAGGATACTTCGATATCTTTATAACTCTTTCTGGTATTGCATCTTCATTATATGTTTGAGCGACATACAGCGCAAAGACAAAAGAATTTCCTCCTTTATTTGACTTGAACTCAGAATTTAGAAACGAAACAAAATATTCAACATCATCCAATCTCAAATAATTCTCTGTACGAATTTCTGAAATTTGAAGAAATGGCTTGTGAAAAAGAAAATCGCATTTAACATCCATACTACCACCTATTCAAATTGTTTCTTGTCAAGTACTTTATAACCTTCTATATCCAAGAATGAGACATCATCTAAATCATATTCTTCCTCCAAAAACTCGCAGACATCTGACAAACGAGGAGACCTCTCCTCCACATTCTTCACGATAAGTAATTCTTCTAAAATTGACAGTCTCGTTAATCTTGCCGTTTTGGAATTTGACTGCGTCACACAATGATAAGCATACTCTTTGAAAGTCTCACAATCATAATTCGTAGGTCTAATGTATTCATGTTCATCAACAAATACCAAAAACCTATATTGTTCAGAAAGAACATTCACAGATATTTCTTTATGTTTAGCGACAAAACAGAACAATGTATAGAAATCATTTCTTTGCTTAAACCTTGTCTCCCTTATTGGTTTAATCACATTCAACTGGCAAAGGATTTCCAATGTTGATTTGAACTCCTCACGAACTTGTTCTACTTTAGCAGTTTCAAGTGTGGATTCCAATAACTCTTCAACTGCCTTCCTCTTATCTGTTACATTCCCTTTGAACAAATAAGCAACAAGTTCCTCTATCAAACTTCTGTCATTCATCCTTTGAACAGTCTTTGTAGAGAAAATGTCTAAATCTGAGAGTCCTTGTAAATCCATTAATTCATTAACTAATACCATAAAGGGAGCATCATGGTATTGTGCCTTGTTGACCTCTGCAGGATTCAAATGGACACCACGTTTGTTTACAAGACTATAGAAATCTTCAAGAGATTCGCCATTTGATGTATCAATGTCATATACCTCCGTTACATTAAGTATATATGACATGAATTTTTCCTGATTAATATCCCGATAATAGTGTTTATCAGAATCTGTGAAGTCTCCTTTTACGTATTTACTAATAGTTGTAGCACGCTGTTGACCATCAACCATGTCATATCGGCCATCTTTCTTCCTGTAAATAAAGAAATTAGGCAAAGGATACCCCTTCATGATAGAATCAATCAATAGTTTCTGGTCTTTAGACGACCAAATGAAATTTCTTTGATAAGGTGGATGAAGATTTATTTTATCTTTTCTTATCCAGTCTATCAACTGCAAAATGGTGATTTCTTTAATTGAATACTTCATATCAATCTATATTATAATCTAACTATTCGTGTACATCATTAATATCTTCTGTCTCTTCCTCTTTGTTTAGGAATTCAAGGAATACTCTCAGAAAATCCGTCTCTTTAAAGACGTAATTGAGATAATTTCCCAACTTCTCTTGAATATAAAAAAAACAAAGTTGGCACATTCCTCCTCCACAGAAGTATGCCCCTAAGGTTGTCGAAATCGTTGGCAAAGGTGCATATATTATGATATATGTCTGCTGGGGTCCTGTCTTTCTTGAACCCAATCTTGTACGCTTTGACTTTTCGCCTATTCTGCAAGTCTTCTATGTTAATTGGTTGCGCCATATACTTATAACGTCTTTGTTCTTTACATTATTTTCACTTCTTCATGCTTAGCCTTTTGGGTATTACCGACATCCTATCCAGCATTTTCATTTCTTTCGCAAAATGTATTTCCCATCAACACATTCCATATTAGGTATCGTCTTGACTATTTCTTCCACATCATATTCTTTGATAACCGACCTCCAAGCCGTTCTGCTGATGGCTCTGGCTATATCTCGTATACTGGCAGGCCTCCTGAAATAGTCCATCGCACGGATAACGGCTTGCCTTCTTACGGCATATAGTGGACTCTTCTTGATTTCAGATGGTTCTCGGCTCAACTTCATACTATTGTCCGTCTCGGCGTCCTTCCTTGAAGCTTCTGTGATGGAATTGCCATTATAGGAATACCAGACACCTTTGAATTTTAATTTGCAATCTTCAAATACAGGACTGTCCACAATGTCCTCCACTACATCACAATAATCGGTGGCATCAATAATTATCTGGTACAATTCAGTCTGAGGATATGCAACTATTTTTTTTGTCCCTTTTATCCAAACGGAGCCATTAAAAGACATTCCCTTCAATGTGAAACATTCACGCTTTAGATTCAGCCGATACAGTTTATTACGCAAATACTTCAACTTGCCATCCGTTACAAACATAGGCTTACCGTCTTGGTCCAAGATAACGGCTCTGTCTGATAAGTTCTTGATGACAAAATCACTTTCGTCTGTTTGTCTGTTTGCACCTTGGAATGCCTGAGCCGGAACATCATTCTCCTGTCCATAAGTATAATCTATGAGACCCAGCTTTGCCAGGCGTGATTTAATCGCGACTTCGGTACGACCAACGAGAGACGCAATTGTGATGAAGTCCTTGCCTTGTTGGTAATACAGTCTTATTAAGTTTTCTTCATCTTCTGTCCAAGTCTTACCTCTTCGGCTTTCCATTCCATTATCTTGCTCAGGAGCGACTTCTGTCGCAGTCTCGATGACCTTCCCACGCTCATCTAAATAGACATGTTCAACTTTCAAATCATCATAAGAAGAATCTACAATTTCGGACGGAGCATCTTCTTCTGTATATCTGACGGGCGAAATGGGCATACTCTGTTCATGTTCTTCAGGATTATTACCACGCAAGATTTCAATTGCTTCTCCTATCTTGTCAACAAGCTCAACAGAGCCATCTTCGCTCAGTAGTGACACTTTCAAATCTGAAAGAAAGTTGTCATAAACGAATGCAAACGATGGAGCTATTTCACCCTGCTTAATAGGATGGTTGACAATCTTGTCGAGCAAGTCATATACAGTAGGACATACCTCCTTGAACATCTCCCTTTCGTTACGATGCTTCTTCAGGAAAGTGAAATATATTATGTTTAGTGCAAACTGAACATCCTCATTCAGACAATGGAATTGGCTTACAAGTTCATCATCTACCCTTGTTGATTCCATCTTTTTCTCTACTGTATTCTTTGATAGAATCTTTTCATATTCTGAGAAAGCTGTAACTGAGTAGTCAATCGCATTATCTTTACTTTCAGCCAATCTTTCAATCTGTTTATTTGTAAGAGTCGTATAGGTTTCCAGCAAAGCTCTTTTTAGAGAAGAACGTCCAGACGGTAAAGTCATCAGAAAATACAAATCTTCATCGAGTTCCGCATATTTTACGGAATCGATAAGTTTTGCCTCTGATGGCTTGATATTAGTGTCGCGCATCAAGGAAAGAATATCTTCCTTTCCTCTGATGGGGACAATATGCCAGAAGTTATCACTCTGCAAATACCAAAATGGCAAATAGGCATCAGAATGGAACAAAGACTCATTTGGTAAAACCATATTCCACATTTTCAAAAACGCAGCCTTCAAGGTTTCGTCATAACGAACTTCATTGTCCATCAAGATATTCTTTTCAAACAGTTCGATAACTGTTAGCATAAGAACAGCCTTATGGGGAGATTTTCTTCCCCACTTATTATTCGTTTTTAGATTTTTAAGAGCTTCTATGTAGTCCATACGATAATGGTGTTACAAATCTTCTGGTTCTTCGTCTTCTGTCAATATTTTAGACTGCTTGTTTGTAAGTTGCAGGAAGATGTCGAGGAACGATCTATGTGAGAAGAAATAGCTTGGATCTGCTTTCAACTTCTCTTCCATCACAGAGAATCCGTAATTGGCATATTCTTCCATGGTCTCAATCAGACTTGTCACTACGGTACTGACTTTTATGTCACCTTTGTCAAGGGCAATCCAGTCAACTTCTGTCTTTGCCACCAAAGCGATGAAAATGTAAGAGCGAAGACCGGAATAGGCATGTCTGAATTTTTTTGAATCAAGATTACCCCATTTATCAATGGGCTGACCCAAAACTTTCAAGTCTTCACTTGACTCTGAAAGCTGTAGTTTCTTATTAGAATACAGTCCAATGAAGAATGCCATAATATAGGGTTCATAGCCAGCACCGAGAACTTTACCTTTAGCACCAGTATTCTCAGAAGCACCTATACCATAGTCCGAAATGACTCGCAATACACTTTGCTCGTACTTTTTCTCAAACCGGGGATTCCTGCGTCCCCAGATATCTATCAGCTTCTCGTCCTTGCCGACGAGTTCTTCTATATTGTTCAGTTCTGACATACTTACTTGATTTTTGAGATTACAGTTTGGATAGTACCGAGTTTCTTGTCATCAAACGGTTTTTTCTTCTCTATGCGGAAGACACTACCGTTCACCTCGTCAACCTTGGCCTGGTCAAGGACAGCCTCACCATTCTTTTCCTTCAAGAAACTCTTCGTGACGATGATAACCTGTTTCTTCAGTTTGCTTATCACATTGAAGAACTCGCTCTCCTTAGCATCGGTAAAGGAAGAGGTTGGTGCATCAAACAGCAACGGAAACTCCGTCTTGTCTTTCTCACTCGACAGTTTACCAATGGCGAAGAGTACGGACATCAGGTAGGTGGTGCGGAGTGCTGTGTTAGGTGTAAAGATTCTCGTGTTGTCATTATTCATCAGCACGGCTTCGCCCTGGCCATTGGCTTTCTCGATAATTCGAATCGTACCCTTGAAGTCATTGGTGTTAAGCTTCTCCAAGAACTCGTTTGACTCATCCTCAATGGCATGGAGTAACCTTTTCTTATTGGTTTCCTTTGCGGACTTAAATGCTTCTGAAATTTGGCGAATAATCTGTGCTGTTTTGGCATAGATAGCAGCAGAAGTACCCTCTGCTAATTTACTGAGAGCATCCTGAGCCTCGTCTAAAGCAGCACGGTGCTGAGCCCTCTGCCTCTTCAAGAAGTCAATCCGATTTTCGGCTTTGTTCTTTTGCTCAACCCAGTTAGAGATATTTTCATAATTGGCAAGCAACTGTTCTTCAGTAAGGCCGTCTGTCTGGGCAAGTATTCGTTTTTTCTGCTCAAATTCCACATTCAGGTTCGCGTCAATCTTCTTAACCTCATCATGCATTCGGTTGTTGAAGGCAATTGCTTCTTGTATTTTATGCCGGAGGCGGGTAATCTCTGAAAGATTGTCATTGAGTGTCGTGTCACGCTTTTGGAGTTCGACAATATAATTGTTCATATAGAATGGTGCTATCTCCTCGTCTTCTGGAACCTTTAAGGATTCCATGTATTCTTCAAGGCGATGAAGCATAAACTCCCATGCTTCAGAATGCTTTTTGGCAGGGCGACCACAGATTTTACATACTTCCTCATCCAACATTTCCTGCATGACTTTCTGACCGGGAATATGGACCGGTAGCGGAACAAAGTCCGTCTGCATTTTCTTAATTGCTTTTTCTTGTCCTGCCGTAAAGAGATAGTTCTGCTCCAACTTCCTTCGCTTCTTATCTACCTCACTGACTTTGCTGGAATACTCTTCTGCAATATCAGCAAATCCCATTAGGATCCACATATCATCAAGGAGGTTGATAGTATAGTTCTCATCAATACGTCCCTGCAACTGAGAACGTTTCTGTGATAGAGTCTCTATCCTGCGATTAACAGCAATGAGCAGTTTTGATGCCTCTTTGCTTTGTTCAATGCTCTTCAAAAGACCGTCAAAGTTCACAGCTTCATTTTCCTTATTCTTTATCTCTCGTTCAATATCGGAAAGAGTACATGTTTCAAATTCAACGGTTCTGTTAAGCTGCTTAATCCTGTCCGTATTCTTCTTATCTAATTTCTGGGCATTGTCACGAGCTTGGTCGGCCTTCTTTGTAGCATACTCTATGAAAGTAAAGTACGCTTCGAAATCTTTCACGTCACTAAAGGTTTCGACGAGCATCTTCAATGCATTGGAGTTCTGGAACACATCAAGGTCGCTCTCACCCTTAAACATCGTATATCTCCGTATCTCAGAAGGTAGGTCGTAGTCGAAACGTATGCCATCTTTCACAATACGCTCCACACCGACATTTTCAATAAGGGAGAAAGAATAATTGGAGGTGCTAACTTCCCCATCGAAAGACTTGGTAAAGTGGAACATCTTTTCAAGTATTTTCGTTTTTCCCTTATGCTCGTAGGTCATGGCAATCCTCACATCATCAGACTCATTAGCAAAAAGTTCCTCTATGCGCTTCTTGGAAATGAACTTTGTGTCCATCTTGTTTGTACCATCAGTACGGAACAACCATTCAAGGGCCTCGTAGAATGTGGTCTTACCATCACCATTTGATCCGATGATAAGATTGAGACCGTTGGTCAGTTCGAAGGTATTCTGTTTATAATAGCTTCGAAAGTTCTCTATTTCTATCTTTAGTATAATCATAGGATATAGTTCTCGTTGATGTAGTTAAACACTGTCATATAGACTTTCTTTTGATCGCTCTCGTCGGTCGAGCCATCTAGATATTTGATGATTCGGGCGACAGCGGCCACAATGACATTTTCCGAGTTAAGGGCTTGATACAAGTCCTCATACTCTGACTTGTCATAATCGTAGAGTTCTTGCAACTTAGGGTCATCAAGAACCATGTGCAACATTCTTTCCTTATTACTCATAAATGATTATTGTTATAAAGATTCAAACCGTAATGATTCATCACATCTCTGAGTTCCATCTCTGAGTACGATGGATTTTCTGAGAGTAGTGCGAAATTATTTACTCGCATCAGCTCGCCACGTAGAAGAGACTGCTCCATTCTGAAACTTTTACTATTCGGGTTAAGTTCTGGCACGACTACAAGGTCATGCAGTTCCGCCATCTTCTTGTCAGGATGTATTCTCAGTACACGGCCACGGCGTTGAATGAATTGGCGGGGATTACCTGTACTAGAACAGAAAATAGCCAATTCACTGCGTGGTACGTCGACACCCTCATCAAGACATTTCATGGATGTGAGTACCTGTAACCTTCCGTCCGCAAAGTCAGACAAAATTTCTTCTCTGTCCTTCTGGCCTGAAACAAACTTTCTAACCGTTACATGGTCGTCGACTTCCGTAACCACGTGGGTATATAGGTTAATCAGGTGTTCAGCATCGTTGTCATCACTGATATCTTCCGACCTGTCAAAATCGTCATTGCCTCCTATATAGTCAGGCATATTGCCCTCTGGTACATAGACTAGTGTGTATTTCAGATTCCCTTGCCTCTGATAGCGCTTTTCGATAATATCCCTGAAAGCATCGAGTTTTCTCTCTGCCTTATGAACAATCCGCTTGCGAGCCAACAAAAGCATTTTCAACTTTTCATCTATATCATCAAAACGTCCTTTGTCGAAATTGAAGTACTTGGCAATCCTATCAGATAGCTCCACATATGCGTTCATCTCTTCCTGGGTTAGCTGAACCAGGTGGGGATAGTACATATACTTACAAAGTACTCCCTTATTGATGGCTTCCTCCATACTATATTCATAGGTATAGTTCTCTTCGGAACCAAAAAACTTTCTTAATTTCTCATTGCCCTCATCATCGAACTGACGTTCGGGGGTCGCAGACAGGCCGATGCGCCTAAGATATGGTATGTCTTTCAGTCGTTTAACCAGGGAACCAGAACCCATATTGTGGCACTCATCGGCTATCAGCAGTAAGCGTTTCTTGTCAAAGCCATTTAAGATGTTGAAAACTTTCTCTCTTGCATATGAGGCATAGGTAGAGATGATAATATAAGAGATTTCTGGCTCTTTATCTGTTCTGTATTTTTCGTTAAAGAGAATACGTTCTACTTCATCTCGCCATGTTAGGTTCTTAGAATAAACTTTGGTGATATTGGAAAAACGGAATTTTCTACATTCCAGCTCCCATTGATTGACAAGAGTGATGGTTGGAACGAGTATAATGGCTTTATAGTAGCCTTTACGCTGATAAATCTCGAAGAGGCAATTCAATGAGGTTATCGTCTTACCTGTACCAGTAGCCATGGCAAACAACCCTCTTTGCTTGTTGTTCTTCCAATTCTCAAATGCAGTCTTTTGGTATTCACGAGGACCTTGCGGGTATGGGAAAGAGGGGGTTATATCATGAACTTCACAGACGACATTGTTACCTTGTTGTCTTTCACGGATGGCTCTCTCAAGCTTAATCTTACGAAGCATAGCCTCGACATATAGCAGTTCCTCAATGTCTTTATCGCGATAGTTGGTCATGATAGCAGAAACTAGATTCTCTGGAGAGAGATATTCCACGTTCTTCTTCTTTCCATTCATGATGGTATCAAATTCATCACGTTGGCTTATAATGCGTTTTTGCACCATCATGTCAATGGAATCACTACGGTCAATCTTTATTTCTTCGAGATTGTTGAATAATCCGCTAATGGTGAAGTTGGCTGAGCCAGTAAAGGAGGTTATGCTATCACCATCCCTGAACTGACCAGATTTTGTATGACTGATTCCTTTCTTATTTCTTGGCTTGATGATACGTATGTCAATACGTTTGTTATAGATAAGGAATGCTAAACATTCAAAAAACTGTTGTTGATATTCATCAAAGGTCTGACGTAAACTCTCGAAATTAGTTAAATCAAAACAGTTTATAATACCTCCATGCACTCCCTTACTGATTGCATCTTTATCCTCTTCTGATACGATGTGGTTAATGACCAACCGCATTTTCCCGCCATTCGATATAAACGAGGCAAAGCCATCAGCCAAAACGCTGATGGTTGCGGAACTGAAATAGCCAAGCTGCAGGTCAAACTCCTTGCTGTTCTCCAAACAATCGTTGAAGAACTTCTCTGGGGAATTGAACTCTCCCGGTCTATAGGTTCCATCTTCTGCCCAATCGACTTCGTAAAGCATACACCATTAATTATATAAAGCAATTCGTACACATGATATCATCGCCAAGGATTTCAGCAAGAGTGTTCCCCTTGTTATTGGCCTTGTTTTCTTTCTGACGGCGGATAATGTCGAGTTTAATTTGACGGATGCGCTCTGGCTTAATGAGGTCTGCAAGACTCTCATTCTGATTCCATGTGTAGCCATCTTTCTCAAATTCCATTGCCTTTTTATAGAGGTCAGGATGCTGCTCGTAGAGCCATATCCACTCTATCTTCTGCTGGAAGAAGCAGAAGTAGCAACCAGAACGGCTACGGCAATAAGTGCCCTTCTCGCCATCTACCTCGAAAGGAATCTCCTCGTAATAGGCAGGTACACCCACGCCACTCTCCCTAAGCAGACGGAAGATGTCGTCCTTAACCAATATGTCTGTATTGTCAAGCAATGGGAAGTTATCAAGTTTACCCACTGGATAGTCTGTTGTTTTCAGGAACTCGAACACGGCATGATTGAATAGCTTGATGTCGTAGTCCAGAAGCGCATTCATCTTCTTCGAGTAATAGAACTGCTTAGAGATAGGCTTCTTCACTGTCTCTATAATCTCGTCACGCAGGAATCCTTCTGGGGTAAGCCGCTCGTAGATTTCTACTATCTGTTCCAAGTTCTCATTATGTAGGAACTTGTTGATGACATCGATACTCCAGATGTTCTTGCGGAATGGGAATATTGCCTGAATATTAGGCTTCGAAGATATATAACCATCTCTGTCCTCATCGCCACGTATGCCAACGTATGATACAGCATAGTCATCGCCCACATATTCCTCGAACTTGTCAAGCTTCATCTTCTTGGTACACCAGCGGGCCTGTGGTGAAGGAAGAAAACCGCCCATCGCTTTAAGGAAGTGATGGAATGGTGTTGGCTCTGGACTGCCATCTGCAGCCCTGAGTCGTTCTATCTTACCCAAATAGGCCTCCAAACGATTGATTAGCGTTTCCGTTTCAGCCAGTTCGCAACCAGTATCTGAATTGTAGTACTCAATCTTCAACGACGGGTATGTTTGCTTCAGATAAATGGCGAGTGCTGCGCTATCCTTTCCGCCTGATATGCCTAATATATGTCTTACGTTCATTCTGTTTCTGTAAATTCGTCTTTAATGGAATCCATTTGTTCTACGAACTTCTGGAAGCCGTAGTTATACTGAGCAGTTCGGGGAATGTCTTTGCGTTTCATTTTCCTCAGAACTTGCAGATAGACTTTGATGGCTTCTGGAGAATTTTTGTCTTTTGCAGGAATACCTACTCCCTCTTTTTGAAGTTTCTGATTCAATATGAAAATGCAGTTGTTTGTGGCACATCGTTTCTTGGCATCATTCTCGTAATAAAGAGGAAGCAACCAACATTCAGTCTCGTCAAAGCAAATGGCAAATAGTATTCTACTGGAATACTCACCCCAAATGTCTTCACTTATATTCTGTTTCAATCGTGCGCAAACCCTCTCATACAGAACATCATCTGTAACTTTCTTATGGTTCTCATCATAGATGTCAACATCATAGTTTTTTTGTATGCATGCATCTGTGTCTATCTGGATAACCAGATACTCATTCGATGCCATTACATCTTTTACGGTGTTATCCGTGCAGTGATTAAGTACTTGCAACCAGCCACCATCATCGTCTTGTTTTTCTTGCCCATGGGAGATCTTTAGCGATGGTTGAATAGGGTTCACTACCACGTCATCACCCATATAGCGATTGATGATATAGGAAAGCATCTTTATCTCTGATACTCCTTCGCAAATCAAAGCAATTGAGGCCATAGTTGTATTCGTTTAGAAGTTATCAGGTAGTCCACCAATAAATCCTTTCACCCATGCCTCAGAAAGTGGCATGCTCATTTCACTTTTCAGAGTCACTCTGTTTGATTTTGTGTATCCGTCAATAGAACGACGAACTATATGCAGACGTACATCATCTTCGAATAAGTTCATACCATCAAGCACGGCTGCATTATGGGTTGTTGCTATAATCTGCTTATCGTGCTTCCTAGCCAGTTCTATCAGTCGACGTGTTACTTCACGACAGAGTTTTGGATTAAACGCTGTGTCAATGTTTTCTATTGCAAAGAATTTTGGTGTTTCGTCTGAAATGACCAATGTAAGATAGAACAATAGGTATAAGAAGCCCTCGTTAGTGCTGCGCTGGTCGAAAGTATTAATGGTTTCAGCCAAATAACTGTCCTTGAGTTTTAGATTAAACTCCATAGATAGTTGACCTGATGGAACCTGCATGTCATCGAACCAATCGAGAACTTTCAAATTCTCCTTAATTTCATTGAATACTACCTTTCCCTCTGGCTTTTGCGACAAGTCTTTCAGATAAGCGAATAGACCTTCACCGTGCCGTCCTAAAGGATAAAGTCTATTAGAGATGTTGGGCTCTCTTAGCTTCGTCTCTTCTAAAGAATAGATCAAGAATTGATTTAATTCAATGTCTGGTGGCATTATTGTTATACCACCCTCTTCATTTTTGCGCAACCTAATATTAACGGCGGTATCAGCCCCTTTATCTTTTTCCATTCGTCCAACTAATTGTAACAATTTTGACAAATGTGGTTCCTCTTTAAGCTCTTCTCTAACGTATGAAAGAAATTGTTGAAAACTTATAGAATCATCTTCCCACTTTGGGGGCTTAGAATCACTATTATAGTGAATATTGAAAGTAAAGGACTCCTCCTTTTCATTTATAAACGATATGTTTATCATATTGGCCTTAACTTCTTCAAAAGCAGGAAGCATTAGTTTCGGCTCCACTAGACGAATTCCCCGGTTGGAGAAAAATTCAAAATCCAGTTTACCAGAACTGGCGGCAGTTCCTAGTGCGATGCCTTCAAGAATGTTGGACTTGCCGCAGCCATTTGCTCCTATCAGAAGATTGAATCTTCCAAGTGGTAAATTTACATCCACTACAGACTTGTAGTTTTTAATTGAAACATTGGTAATCATATTTATTCCTATTTTATTTTCTTGTTAAGTATCGACAGCAGAGCGCAAACGTCGATATTGTTGTCACCCGAGAGCAGTTTGCTGATTTTCTTTTCAAGGTCATCTGCCTTTGACTTGTCCTTTTCTGGCAGAACGTATGTCTGAGTTCTTACGCTGGTTCCCCTATTGGTTACCATATCGAAAGAGTAGGCTTCATTCTTCTCCGAATCACCAATCTTCTGCGAAATGTCTGAGTACTTCTCACACTCTCGGAACAGATACAACAGGTCGTCAGCCAACTTATCTTCCTGCTCGTCTCTTAATGCATCAAGTCGTTGATCCAGTATGGTATAGCAGATGGACTGATACCATTGTGTTCGATTGTCATATTCGGTCATTACATGATGATAGAACTCACGCTGTTTGTCTGTCAAAAGATAGGCCTTCACATGGGCCAGCCGTTTGCGCACTTCAACGATATATTCAGAATAGTCATAACTCTGCAAGCCAAACTCTTCCACCAAACGAGCCTCGATGCGGTCTATCAGTTGGGTATAGCATGAGCGCAATTCCTTGATGGCTCGCTGGATGATTCTGCCATACTCGTTGATAAACTCTTCCTGTTTTAGCTTTTCTTGTGTGAAGCCAAGAGCCTCTGGCAAGTCTTCGAAGAAAGCTTTCTCTGGGTCTTTTGCTTTCGCCAGCACGTCGCGAAATCTCATCGTTGACTCATGGTCAAACTTGCGGGTATGCTTGGTGTATTCATCCAGCCTGACATAGAAACTGAGGAAGGGCTTGATGGTCTCGATAAAACTGGTATTAGTAATGGTGAATTCATCGCCAAGGTTGATGAAACGTCGATACTGGTTGAAGAAGCCCAACTTCACGCCATCAACAGCAAACTTCTTGATTTCGAAATCGCCAGGGTGCTTCTGGAGCAAGTCGAAGAACTCCATATTCACGTTAGGCATGAATGCACCTTTCAAAGCGTCATAGAGCGCAAAGTCCTGACGCTTGATGAAGAGATATGTAGGAATCCAAAACTCCAAGAATCCTTGCTTAATCTTATAGGGCTGGGCAGACAGTATTTTTATCAGCTCTGAAATCTTTCTTGCCTTATTTTCCGAACTCTTCAAGAATTCTTCACAAGCATCCCACAACGGCATAAAGCCCTTGTTGGTTGGTACATCTGCGAAATCTCCATTCTGATGCAGACCAGTATTCAACAACAGAGAGGAATAGATGGTTTTCTCTGGAGGGAACTTGTCCTCGGGGAAACCCATGCCGTTCTCAGAGTAGTGCTCTGTCAGATAGGTGAGGTAACTCTTTCGAGCAGCTGTTATCGTTCCACTGAGTTTGTGCTTGTTGAACAATTCATTGTTCATCACAGGTGTCTTGCAATATACCCCATTGCACACTCTTGATAGCAACTGGTTGAAATCTCGATGCGATTGTACTTTTTGCTCTTTACCTGCAAATACCCAGACCACCCTGTTCTTGTATGAAAAGAGGTTGTCGCTGATTGCCTTGTTGAGCAAAGTCTCCTCATACTCCTTTAACTTCTGTATTTCTGTCACAGCCACCCTGTCGTTCTTGTCAAGCACACGCTCCAACAGATACATGTACTTCTTGATGTTGTAGAGGTGGTCGATGATGTCCTCCGTGTTGGTGAAGTATGCAAATATCAGGGCATGATCTGTCTCAGAACTGAACTTTTTAATCTCTTCCAAAGCTTTCTTGTGGGTAGAAAATATCAGTTCTATGTAGCCGTCCGTATCACCAGTAGGTACAATATCAATAGGCTCTTCACGAATCATGTAGTCAAAGAAACGTGGAGTGCCTTTCTGATAGAAATGGGCTTTGACGGGAGAAATCCTGCGATTGAAGAACACATTCAACTCATCAACAAAGTTGACAGGACGCGAAACCATCATACCAGCTTCGCGTATTTCTGCTTCAAGGTCAACGTCAGTTCCCTCGAAAAGCATCAAGCGCTCTTTGTAGGCAGCAAAGCGGATGATTTTCTTTGCAGACAGTTTTTGAATAATCTCTTTGGCATTGTCTATGGCCATCGCCTCACGGGCATAGTCCGTAAGGTTCCGTTCTGTTAGTTTGAAGCCGGCTGTTCCGAAGAGATTCAGCAGTCCAATGGCTTTTACGAGTTTTACAGCTTGCAGCATCTCCTCTTCATCAGTCCAATCCTGACCTTCAACGCGCTCTATAGAAATCTGGATGGTACTCCAACTCATGGAGTCGGCATTGGCATCTTTCAGGTAGGAATAGAAGTTGTAGAGAATGTAGTCGTATACCTTTTGCAGATTGTATGTTAGATGCTCGGTCGGTTCGAACTCTGAAATGGAATTAGTGCCTTTCGCCGCCAAGAAAGTAAAGAGCGACCGCTCATTCTGGCCGTATCGCTGAATAGCGGTAGTGATGGTATAAGCAGAGAAAAGGTCTAACGGATATAGCTGAACTGCAGTTCCCAAAGGGAAATCCTTGGATACATATCTTGTTTCTTTCGCCAGCTCAAAAAGGGACTTGGCATTCTCTGCGTCAGATATTGTTCTTTCCTTTTGCAATTGTGCTGATGCCAAATAAAGCAACTGCTCAACAGGCTCCACAAAGGTAATTTCCTTGAAGCGTCCTTTCACCTTAGTCCATTCGTTTGCCTGGGCTTCCGTCAAGCCTTTGGCGTATGCACCAAAGTTCTGATGGAGCGTGGTCAGCAGCATCATCTTTCGAGCAGGCACATTTACCAGCTCTGACAATTTCTGCAAGAAATACAGTTCCTTCTCAGGATTGTTCTTGGCTGCATGTTCCAGAACCTTGCCAAACTCATCTACCACGATTAGCAGGAACTTGCCTTTCTTCTGGCATTGGGAATAGTAGTTCTTGAGGCTATCAAGGATGCTGGTTTTATTGCCTTCCACATTCAGGGCTTTGCTCAGCAGGGTTGACATCTCGGCATAGTCACCAACAATGTTCATAATCTCAAATGACTTGGCATCTAAGAGATTCTGGGCATCCAGGAGGTATTTCTGCTTACCTGTCTTTTGTAAATCCGATTCTAAAGCTAACAGGAAACTTGACTTACCAGTTCCGTATGAACCAATAATCGTAAAAGAATGGATGCCAGAACGGAAATCGTTCACAATGTTGTGAATAGCATTCTGAGCATTTGGCGTTACCAAGTATTGCATTCCTTCGGCAAAGCCGTTTTCTATATTTGCGGATAAACTAAATGTCTTTACCATAATAATTGTCTAATACTTGATATGCGTCCAAATCCTTTGTGAACTGAATCTGTTTGATGCCAGCAACATCGCTATAAGTGAAGTACTGGCTATATTCGCTTGATAACTCCTTCAACATCTCTATTGTCTCAAAGTCCTGCATACAGAACACGAGACCAACATTCTCCTGAATGGTATCGAAGGCAATTGTATTATCACCTTCCTGGGCTTTTAGTCTCAGTAAACCATAAAGGAAGATTTCTTTCGTTACCTTTCGCTTACCATCGACATTAAAGTAATAGCCTTTTCCTTCTGAACTCTGACGAATCAAATCAAGGTCAATCAGAAGCGAAGAAAAATCCTCATTGGATTGAGGCTTGCGAGGAAGACAGTAATTCTGAAGCAGCACGCCAATGTCTTTCTTCACAGTATTGGCATTGAACAAAGTCATCTTGCCTGCTTCCACCATCCTCAGTTTCACATAGGTTAGAACCTGCTCACGTTCAAAGTTAGTACGTTCTTTCTGTACGCCACAAAAGAACATTTGATATAATGTTGCCTCTTCAGAGAATACCAAGTTGAAGTGAAGCAACCATAGTGTTGCTATGTCTTCAAGATATTTGTCCTTACCCTTGCTCTCTTCAAAAAGGTAATCGCCAAGCTCTGTATTTTGGTCGTTCTCTGTAACACCGAAAGCCCTGAGCCAAAAACGGATTGATGCAACCATGTTTTTGCCCACGCCAAGGGTTATTACAGCATCAGGACTATTGAAGTCGTTCTTATTGGCAACAAAATCATATCCTTTCTTAAGCCAAAGTGACTTGCAGGGAAACGACTCATGTCCAGAGAAAGTGTATTTATTCTTCATCTTTGTCAAGTTCTTCAAATCTAACAAGGCCTTTAAGCTCCACGCCAAGAAGTCTCGTTATTTTCATCAGCTGTTCCAACGGAGGTTGTGACGAGGCGATTTAGGTCTTTGTTACTTGCCATTTAAATATTATTATTATTCGCCTACAAAGTTACTCGATTTATCTCAGACCTTAGGTCTGATTGCCATTAAAAGTTACCAAAAAGAGTGCTTTTAATGAATTTTTGTCACCCATTTGGATATTGTATACGTGCAAAATACTAATTTTTCATCTAAATCAAGATAAATACCCAAGAAATCATCGTTGTATCGGAAACTTTATTGTCAAATTAGAAAATTAAATGTGGTTTATAAATACCACTTATTACCTGGCGGATGGGAGCTTAGTTATCTCGTAGTTTTTATCAGCGTACTTCATTTCACAAACGCTGACGGTCTTGTCGTTCCTATCAATTAGCAGGTCAATCCGAGCACATCTCTTCAAATCCTCGTCTTTGTTTTCATCATTCCTAATAGCATCAGACGGTCGGTAAGATTTGCTTTCTCCTTGCCCATCGTAAGCGTTATTATGCATCTACTTGCTCCATTCAGTATGAATGTCTTCCGCTGCCATCATTGGTTCTTCCTCAGGCATTTCATATTGTTTGAGAGTCCTGTCTT
>SAMEA3663090__coassemble_203_pt1 | contig 23964 bp, 23 predicted proteins | sample SAMEA3663090__metabat2_high_PE_006 | metagenome-assembled genome bin SAMEA3663090 (sample SAMEA3663090) | pig gut metagenome | biome: pig gut; feature: pig-associated habitat; material: faeces | place: France | collected 2012 | reverse complement strand
TTTGTTGCTCAGGTACTTAAAAAGTTATATTTGTAATAGTGTTGCGGAATTAAGGGTTATAAGGTTGTGAGGTTATAAGGTTGTGAGGTTATAAGGTTATTGATGATTGAACATTCAACTTTCAACCTCCCCTCCCCAGGGAGGGGCTGGGGGTGGACCTCAATTTCCAAACCCTTAAGACCTGACACCTTTAGTAAATCGATATAATTATGGAATACGAGATAAAAACGACGAAACGTACTTTGCATTTCAAACAGCCGGCAGGTACATCACGAGGCATATACACAACTCGCCAGTCATGGTTTATAGAGATGAAGCGTGCTGACATGCCTGACAAGGTAGGAATAGGGGAGTGTGCACCTTTGCCAAACCTTAGTTGTGATGATATTCCGGAATATGAAGCAGTTCTTGAAGAACAATGTCGGATAGTTGTGGAGACAGGAAGAATTGATTTATCCCATCTTCAACATTATCCCTCAATGCTATTCGGGTTGGAGACAGCCTTCCGTGATTTAGTGACTGACCACCATGCCCTGTTTGACACACCATTTGCCCGTGGAGATGAGGGCATTCCCATCAATGGTCTTGTGTGGATGGGCAGCAAGGAAGAGATGAGTCGCAGAATAGAGGATAAGTTGTCTGACGGTTTCACTTGTGTCAAGCTCAAGATTGGTGCGATAGACTTTTCCGAAGAGATAGGTCTTTTAAAGGGTATCAGGGAAAGATTCGGAAAGGATTATGTTGAATTGAGAGTTGATGCAAACGGAGCTTTCCTTCCCTCTGACGCTATGCGTAAGCTTGATGCTTTGGCGGCATTGGACATCCATTCCATTGAACAGCCTATAAAGAACGGACAATGGGAGGAGATGTCTTTGCTGTGCAGAGAATCGCCAGTGCCAATAGCACTTGACGAGGAACTGATTGGTATTTTTGGAGAGGAACGGAAAAAAGAAATGCTTGACAAGATATGTCCGGACTACATAATACTTAAGCCCTCTCTGCATGGCGGGATGGCTGGTTGTGAGGAATGGGTGAGATTGGCAAGGGAGAGAAATATTGGAAGTTGGATGACAAGTGCTCTCGAAAGTAATGTCGGGCTTAATGCTGTTGCTCATCTTGCCGCACATATTTACGGTCCTGATATACGAATGCCTCAGGGACTTGGTACAGGACAGCTCTTTACCGACAATATTGACATGCCTGTCAGACTTCAAGGAAGCTGGATGTGGTTTGACAAATGCTGTTGATAAGGGCTCTTGCTGGCTTTCCCGTGCCAGTGGTTGGTATATGTTTAGTTGCGACATATTCTTTGGGACGTAGGATGCTTGGGAGAATTCTTGTGCAGATGTCTCGCAACTCCTGTTCATGATTACCTTCTGTCACCAATACCATTGCCTCTCCAAGCTTCGGGTCTTTTCTCTTGCCAATGGCGAATATTATGTTGGTATAAGCGGCTATTCTCTGCTCTATGTCCTCGATGTGAATCTTCATGCCTCCAGAGCATATTACATTGTCCCTCCTGCCTAATATCTTGAATCGCCTGCCGTCGGGAGCAATCTCTGCCATGTCGTTTGTGATGACGCTCTCTGGGCAAACGGCTGGAGCGTTTATGATGAGACATCCATCTGTTGATAGCTTCACACTGACATTATCAAAAGGTGTGTACCACTGGCTCGCCTCCTTTCCGTTTATCCTTCTTAGAGCTATATGCGACAATGTTTCTGTCATTCCGTAAGAACTCCAGGTGGAATTGGTGAGCATTGCGATTTTTTTCTCCAACATGGGATGAATGGCTCCTCCTCCAATTATGAGATGCCTGATATTGTTCAACTTCTCTTCTCCATGCGACGAAGACAATATGTTGAATACCTGCATGGGCACCATGGCTGCTAAGTCATAATGTCCGTCGTCGTTGGCAAGGGGATTCCCTGTCGGTTCCATAATGGTTAGGTTTAGCCTTCTCACCAAGCTCCTTACAATCATCATCTTGCCTGCGATATAGTCTGGCGAAAGACAGAGTAATGCAGAGTCACCCTCTTTGACGCTCAGGTAATTGCATGTCATGAGCGCACTTGCAACCATTCTCTTTTTCTCTACCCGTATGAGTTTCGGCGTGCCAGTGCTTCCACTTGTTTGGACGGTTATATGCGTGTCGGGCGAGTTCCAGTCTTCTATGAATTGACTTGCATCCATTCTGTCCTTATCCCTCCCTTAGGAAGTCAATGGCTTCCTTTATGATGTCCAATGTGGCATGTTGGTCAAGACGTATGTCTCCAACTTCTGCAAGCAATGTGAAGTTTATGCTTTCGCCACGGTTTTTCTTGTCATGGCGCATGAGGTCTATCAATTCATGATAGTCATCGCATGTCACAGGTGGTATGCCATAGTGGTTTCTTATATAGTCAACCGTCTGCCGCATGGTGTCAATGGGAAAACCAGTTATGACATGGCTCAGGTAAAGCTCGCAAACAAGTCCCCATGCCACGGCATATCCGTGAAGTACCGGTGTGCGCTTCAGTGACCATGACTCGAATGCATGCCCGAATGTGTGTCCAAGATTGAGTGCTTTCCTGATGCCGTTTTCCTTAGGGTCTTTCTCAACTATATTCTTTTTCACCTCCACAGAGTCTGATATCATTCTGCTGAGCTGCAAGCGTTGTTCTTTGTCCTGAATATGGCACACGTCGAAATTCAGAAGTCCTGCGAGCATGTCTATGTTGCTGATAAGTCCATGTTTCAGCATCTCGGCATATCCGCTCAACAAGTTTGCTGAGTCAAGAGTAGTTAGGAAGTCTGTGCACAATAGTACGAAGTTGGCATTGCAGAATGTTCCAATTTCATTCTTCAGGCCATTGAAATTGATTCCTGTCTTTCCACCCACAGACGCATCAACCATGGAGAGCAGTGTCGTAGGTATGTTTATGAAGTTTATACCTCGCTTGAATGTTGAGGCAGCAAATCCACCGAGGTCAGTCACCATACCTCCGCCAAGGTTGACAAGGCATGAGTGGCGTGTGCCGCCGTTGTTGCCCAGTTCCTTCCAGACATGAGATATTGACTCTAGAGTCTTGTTGCTGTCTGATGGTTTTATGGTTATGACATGTGCGTTCTTTAGTGAATAGAAAACCTTTATCTTGTTCCAGCATTTCTCCTTGGTGCATTCATCCACGAGAACAAACAGTCTGTCGTGGTCGCTTTCCGAAAGAGCTATAGCCAATTCACTCTTGATGTTTTCTGTGATAATCACTCTCTGATTCATAACATAGTTCTTTTGTGTTCATTTGTCGGTTGTTTGTCAACCGTGAGTCTTAGACTATTTACAAAATTAGTTAAAATATTCAGTTTATGTCGCTGGCAAAGTAATACTTTAGAGTTTTTTTGCATAATATTCTTGTAAATTGCGCACTCACATTGGATAGTGTGCAATAAATCTTATGAGGTTGTAAGTTTATGAGGTTGTGAGGTTGTGAGGTTGTAAGGTTGTGAAGTTGTAAGGTTGTAAGTTTATGAGGTTGTAGGTTATAGAGGTTATTTCACATGAAACCTAAAATCGAGAGGTAATAACTTGTGACTTGTCAAATCGTCAACCCTGAGCAAGTTTTCAACTTGCAAAACTTGAATAAATAATATAATAGTTCTTCGTTTTCTCGTTTTTTTGAATTAACTTTGCAATATAAATAATTGTTTTGACATGAGGTACATGATATTGTCGGATATTCACGGCTCGGTAACTACATTGGAGCAGGCATTGAATATATATAGGAAAAAAGAGTGCGACATGTTGCTTTTGTTGGGTGACATCCTCAACTATGGACCGCGTAACGGGTTGCCTGTAGGTCTTGATGCTCCAAAGGTTGCTGCGATGCTGAACTCTATGGCAGGAGACATAGTAGCAGTGAGAGGTAATTGTGACTCTGAGGTTGACCAGATGCTTCTCGATTTCCACATTATGGATACAACGTCTCTTGTGGTGGATAATGGAAGACGCTTGCTTCTCACACATGGACATATATATAATATGGAGTGCTTGCCCAAGGGACGTTATGATGCGGTGTTTTATGGCCACACTCACCTGTGGCTTCTTGAAAAGAAAGATGGTACAGTGTTCTGCAATACTGGTTCTGTCACCTTTCCCAAAGGAGGAAATCCTCAAACTCTTGCCATATACGATAATGGTGCTGTGAGGATGTTTGACATAGAAGGTAGAGAACTGGGGGCTATTAAATTATGATTCTCCAAGTGCAAGGATTAATGATGTGCGGATTTTTTTTTGAAAAAATACCTGCTTTCAGGTATGTATAGCATATTTTTTTATTATCTTTGCACTCTGAGTATTGCCTATTCATCATTATAGGTGGTTATGACAGGTAAAAATTAAGCTTTTATAATAAAACAGAAAGAAAGGAAAAACTATGAAAAAGAAATTCGTTTGTACAATTTGCGGTTACATCTACGAAGGAGAAGAGGCACCTGAGGCATGCCCATTGTGCAAGGCTCCAGCTAGTAAGTTCAATGAGATTAAGGATGAGGAACTCACATTTGTATGTGAGCACGAGATTGGTGTTGCAAAGGGATGCCCAGAGGAAATAATGGCAGGGCTGAAGGCTAACTTCGAAGGCGAGTGCACAGAGGTTGGTATGTATCTTGCAATGTCTCGTCAGGCACATCGTGAGGGGTATCCAGAAATTGGTGAGGCTTTCCGTCGCTATGCCCTTGAGGAGGCAGAGCATGCAGCCAAGTTCTGTGAACTCATTGGAGATATGGTTTGGGATACAAAGACCAACCTTCAGAAGCGTGCAGAGGCTGAGTGTGGCGCAACAGCAGGAAAGCTTGACATTGCAAAGGCTGCAAAAGCTGCCAACCTTGACGCAATCCATGATACTGTACATGAGATGGCAAAGGACGAGGCTCGTCACGGCAAAGGCTTCTTGGGCCTTCTAAAGCGTTACTTCGGTGAGTGATAAATACTTCTTTAGTTAAACTAAATCGCGACAGGTTGCAACATTTTGCATTACCTGTCGCGATTTTTATTGTTGAAGATGTTTGTAAGAGTTTAAAAGTTTAATGGTTTAATGGTTTAAAGGTTTAATGGTTTAAAGGGTTAATCATTTCTTCATCAAACTTGTGGTCCCTCACCGGGGGAGGGCAGGGGAGAGGCCTTAACTCCCTGTTTTAACTCCTTTTACTCCTAAAAATGAAATCTTAATGGACTTATCTTTTGCGCTTTCATCTAAAATTCGTAACTTTGCAGTTGGTTAAATGGCAGTATGCCATAGCCTTTAAGATATTTAAAATCATTGACAGCAACATAAATGTCGGTACAGAACAACAATACGGAGGCGGAATTCAAGGCGGTAATGGCAGAGTGCCGTTCTCTCTTCGGAAAGAAATTGCATGACTACGGAGCTTCATGGCGCATATTACGTCCTTCGTCCCTTACTGATCAGTTATATATCAAGGCGAAGAGAATCAGGTCGCTTGAAACAAAAGGTGAGGCACTGGTAGAGGAAGGAATAAGACCAGAGTTCATCGCTCTCATCAATTATGGCATAGTAGGACTTATCCAGCTTGCACACGGTTATGTTGATGAGGTGGACATGACGGCAGATGATGCCATGGCTCTTTATGACAAGTTCTCAGACGAAGCGTTGGGGCTTATGCTGCGCAAGAACCATGACTATGACGAGGCTTGGAGATGTATGAGGGTGAGTAGCTATACCGACTTTATCCTGACCAAAATTCAGAGGGTGAAGGAAATGGAGGACTCAGAAGGTGATGTCCTCGTTTCGGAAGGTATAGACTCCAATTACATGGATATTATTAATTATGCGGTATTTGGAGCGATAAAGCTGTCTGGTGAATAAATTAAGTAGAAACACTTATATAATTTTGAAGAAGGAGAGGATTATCAGGTATATAGCCTTGTTGTGCAGGCTTTTGGTAGGTCTGACATTTTCCGTGTCAGGATATGTCAAGGCAATAGATCCGCTTGGTACTCAGTATAAGATAACTGATTATCTTGGAGCCTTGTCTTTGGAGTCGTTAGTGCCGCAATGGATGACACTCATGGCTTCGCTTACAGTGTCCACTCTTGAGTTTTGTCTCGGAATCCTTCTGCTTGTAGGAATACGCAGAGACATAGTGACAAGACTTTCTGCCGTTTTCATGTGTTTCATGACATTAGTGACATTGTGGATTTTTCTCTTCAATCCTGTAAGTGACTGCGGTTGCTTTGGAGATGCCATTAGGCTCACAAACGGACAGACTTTGGCTAAGAATATCTTGCTGCTTGCATCAACAGTATTCTTGTGGAGAAGGAGAGACCTTGTCACGCCGCTGCTACCGCATAGATATAATTGGATAGTCACAAATGCTGTGGCTGTTGTCGTGCTTGGCACTTCTGCATGGAGCCTGTACGACCTGCCTATTGTGGATTTCCGCCCCTATAAGGTTGGAGTAAATATTCGGAAATCAATGGAGATACCTCCTGGCTCCCCACAGCCGAAGCTTGAGACCTACTTTATTCTTGAGAAGGAAGGAAAGAGACAGGAGTTCACACTTGAAAACTATCCAGATTCCACGTGGACATTCATAGACAGCAGAACTGTGGAGCTATCTTCTGGTTATGCGCCTCCAATATCAGATTTTGCAGTGACTGACAGAGAAACGGGCGAGGATGTGACAGATGGTATTTTAGGTTACAAAGGATATACATATTTGCTTGTATGCCCGAGGCTTGAGGACGCAGACGATTCGGCATTTGGCGAGATTGATGCAATATACGAAAATGCCATGGACAAAGGATGGCGCTTCTATTGCCTTACATCAAGTGGGGAAAAAGGTATAGAGAACTGGCGGGATATCACAGGAGCAAGATATGACTTCCTTTCGGCAGACGCTACTGTGCTAAAGACAATGATAAGAAGTAACCCGGGACTTATACTCCTGAAGGATGGCACTATTCTTGGTAAATGGAGCCATAACAGACTTGAAAAAGTTTTGTGTAACTAATTATATATTAAAAGAAAATGAGAAAGAAAATTGTGGCAGGCAACTGGAAAATGAACCTTAACCTGCAGGAGGGCGTAGCTCTCGCAAAAGAGTTGAATGATTCGTTGGCAGCAGAAAAACCAAATTGCGATGTTATCATCTGTACTCCATTCATACATCTGGCAACAGTTTCTGCTAATATCAATCATGATGTGATAGCACTCGGAGCTGAAAACTGTGCAGACAAGGAAAAAGGTGCATACACAGGAGAAGTGAGCGCAGAGATGGTAAAGAGCACAGGTGCTGAGTATGTTATCCTCGGACATTCAGAGCGTCGCGGATATTATGGTGAGACACCAGAGATATTAAAGGAGAAAGTCCTTCTCGCTCTAAAGAACGGACTGAAGGTCATATTCTGTATAGGTGAGTCACTTGAGGAGCGTGAGGCAGGCAGGCAGAACGAAGTTGTAAAGGTTGAACTTGAAGGTTCTGTCTTCAATCTGACGGCTGAGGAATTTGCAAATGTTGTCATAGCTTATGAGCCAATATGGGCAATAGGAACAGGCAAGACTGCTACTGCTGAGCAGGCTGAGGAAATCCATTCTTATATCCGCAGTATAGTGGCAGAAAAGTATGGAAGTGAAGTTGCAGAGAATACGTCAATTCTATATGGTGGCAGTTGCAAGGCAAGTAATGCTCCTGAACTGTTTGCTAAACCAGACATCGATGGTGGTCTAATAGGTGGCGCATCGTTGAAGGCTCCTGACTTCAAGGGTATCATAGATGCCTGGAAATAGAATGTTCAACAAAAAGAATGATTATAGACATTGAAAGATTGAAGTGCAGGGCAGAGATGTTGATGTCCCTGTCCTACCTCCAGTCTTTCAACATTGAATCTTTTACTTTTTCAACCTTTCAATCCTAATATATGAAATCTTTCCTTAAATGGGCAGCCATGACAATCGGATATATGAAATGCTTTCTAATAGCAATTGCTGTATTCTTTATGGCAAGTGAGGTGGCAGCACAGTCGTTTACTGACAATCTGCAAAAGAAACGTCAGAATGAAGGGAACGTGTCCGTACGCCAGAGTAAGGAGATAGACCAGTTGGTAAACGGCAAAAAAAACACTCCAAAAACAAAGGCAGAGATAAAGGCAGAAAAGAAAGCTGCAAAGGAGGCGGAAAAAAGAAGAAAGGAAGAAGAAAAACGGAAAAAGAATTCCATGGCACAGCAGCCTGTACAAAAGCCTGTAAAACCTGTTGTAACAGCACCTGCCATGCCAGAAATGAAATTCGTGCCAAAGATAGAGCCTTCCATAAAGCACATCACACGAACTGAGACCAAAGTAATAAGGAAGCCTCGCCTTGATGAAAATGGACGACCGGTCACAAGAAAAGTCATGAAGACGGTCGTGTATAGCGGCATGAAAAAGGTTAACGGTTACAGGGTGCAGGTCTATTCCGGTGGTAATACGCGTGAAGACAGGCAGGAGGCGGAACGTGCCATGCACAAGATAAAATCGGCATTCCCAGACCAGCCCGTGTATGTACATTTCTATACACCGAGATGGGCATGTAGAGTAGGGAATTTTGAGAAACGTGAGGATGCTCAGGAATTGCTTAAGGAAATAAAGAAACTTGGATTCAATAAGGCTTCCGTAATAGAAAGTAAAGTGGCGGTAAGGAATTACCATGTAATAGACTGAGATTATACGGATGTTGAATATTGATAATTGTTGAAGGATTGAAAGTATTAATGATTTTATGATTCAGGAACCAGAATATAGAGAGGGACTTGCAGACCTCGCCTTGCATTACAGGAAAATATTGGAACTGTTGGGAGAGGACCCAGAGAGAGATGGCTTGCTTAAGACTCCGATGAGAGTGGCAAAAGCCATGCAGGTCTTGACCAGAGGTTACGCACAAGACCCTCACAAGGTGCTTACGGATGCCCTCTTTGAAGAGAAGTACAACCAGATGGTGATAGTCAAGGATATTGATTTCTTCTCTATGTGTGAACATCACATGCTTCCTTTTTATGGCAAGGCGCATGTGGCGTATATTCCCAATGGCTATATAACAGGTCTTAGTAAGATTGCAAGGGTAGTAGATATATATAGCCATAGACTGCAGGTTCAGGAAAGAATGACACAACAGATAAAAGACTGCATTCAGGAAACACTTCATCCGCTTGGAGTGATGGTTGTCGTAGAGGCAAGACATATGTGCATGCAGATGCGTGGTGTTGAGAAGCAGAACAGTATTACCACAACAAGCGATTTTAGCGGAGCATTCAATCAGGCAAAGACAAGAGAGGAGTTCATGAATTTGATAAAGAATAGATACTGACACCATAATATATATATAACCAAGCTGTCTGTAAGACGTGACTTTCTTGTAAAAATAAGTTAAATTCATGATTGGTTGTGCAATGTTTGGCTATTATGGTCATTTATATAGGTGTTCTGTAAAGGGTAATATAGAATGGAACACATAGGTGTGCCTGTCAGAATAATTAACAACAATATCTATAAATTACAACAATGAAAAAAATTAAATTCTATTTGATTACAGCCATCTGTATGGTGGCAACAGTATCAGTTACATCATGTCTTGATGATAATGACGGAGATGACTACGAGTACGTGCCACTGACAAAGATGGAGCAACTAAGCCAACTCATAGCTATGGAAGGAAACTATAGTGGCAAGTCGTATATCTACAGCCTTTCAGGAGGAAAGGCAAAAGACTCTATAGATGTAGCATGGACAGTAGTTGACTCTACACTGACAATCAAGAATTTCCCTATTAAGTTGCTTGCATCTGTTGTGGCAAGTCAGGATTATAAGGATGCGTTTGAGAACAGCGACCAGACTCAGGAGCTTAAATGCACAATACGTCCATACCGTCCGTATGGTTATGACGCCAACCAGAATGCCACTACATATTGGTACACAACAGAAGTGGGTGATGAGAACCAGATAGATTTCAACATTATGCACGAAGGAGAGAACGTGAAGGCAAGAATGGCTTTCGTTGCCTCCGTAACGACATCTGGTGGACTTATCTCGTCATATGGTGGCTACAGCACCGCTCAGAAAAGGATGGAACTATACCTTTTGCCAACATCCCTTGCCGTGGGTGATGCAAAATGGAATATCAACTCAGTATATTTCTTCGGAGGTAACAAATGATGAGATTTGTCTCTTGGAATGTCAATGGCCTGCGCGCATGCACAGGCAAGGGATTCTGTGAATCATTCAACAAACTCGATGCCGATTTCTTCTGTCTGCAGGAAACAAAAATGCAGCAGGGGCAACTCGACATCGAGTTTGCCGGTTATGACTCATATTGGAACTATGCGGAAAAGAAAGGATATAGTGGCACTGCTGTTTTCGCAAAGCACAAGCCTTTGAATGTGACCTATGGCATAGGTGTAGAGGAACATGACAGAGAAGGAAGGGTGATAACACTCGAGATGGACAACTTCTTCCTCGTAACAGTATATACGCCAAATTCGCAGGATGGATTGAAACGCCTTGAGTATCGTATGAGATGGGAAGATGATTTCAGAACCTACCTTAAGAACCTTGATGCCGTTAAGCCAGTTGTCGTTTGTGGAGACCTTAATGTTGCCCATGAGGAAATCGACCTCAAGAATCCACGTACTAACAGAAAGAATGCAGGCTTCACGGACGAAGAAAGGGAGAAGTTCTCAGTACTCCTTGCAGACGGTTTCATAGATACATTCAGATGGCTTCATCCACTGCAGGTGACATATTCATGGTGGTCGTATCGTTTCAAGGCAAGAGAGAAAAATGCAGGGTGGCGCATTGACTATTTCCTGACATCGCAGAGGTTAAGAGACAATATCGGTGTGGCGGAAATACATACAGACATCATGGGAAGCGACCATTGTCCTGTGGAGTTGATACTTGATTTATGACATTACACTTGCTGTATTTCCACTTTTTTTTATTATCTTTGCAGACTTTCCGGCAACAATGAATAAGCAGTTGTTGACGGACTATATATGTAAAAATGTACAGAAATGAGAATATACAGCAATGCCGAGCTGGCGCAGATACTCAATAAGAAAATTTTCCATCTTATATCTCAGGCTGCTGACAGTCTGGGACTTGAATGCTATGTCGTTGGCGGATATGTAAGGGATATCTTCTTGGAAAGACCTTCAAAGGACATTGATGTGGTGGTAGTAGGAAGTGGGATAGCAGTGGCTACAGAACTGAAACGCTTACTTGGCAAGTATGCCCACATGTCTGTATTTAAGAGATATGGAACCGCACAGGTTAGATATGGCAACACGGAGGTGGAATTCGTCGGGGCAAGAAGAGAGAGCTATTCATCAGACTCCCGTAATCCTCATGTGGAGGATGGAACCCTTGAAGATGACCAGAACAGGCGTGACTTCACCATCAATGCCCTCGCAATCTGTCTGAATAAAGACAGGTTTGGTGAACTTGTTGACCCCTTTGGTGGATTGTATGATTTGGAAGATGGTATAATACGCACACCTCTCGACCCTGATATTACATTCTCAGACGACCCTCTTAGGATGATGAGGTGTGTAAGGTTTGCTACTCAGCTTAACTTCTATATCGAAGAAGAGACGTTCGAGGCGTTGCAACGCAATGCTGACAGAATAAAGATAGTGAGTGCAGAGCGTATAGCTGATGAACTTCACAAGATTATAATGACCAAGTACCCAAGCAAGGGATTTGTCGAACTGCAACGGGCTGGATTGTTGCAACTTATATTGCCAGAACTCCAGATTCTTGATGCCGTTGAGACTCGAAACGGCAAAGGACATAAGAATAATTTCTATCATACATTGGAGGTGCTTGACAATGTGGCAAAAGCACAGAGAAAAAGAAATGTCAGCACTGAACAATGCGGTACTTCCGACAATAAGGATTTAAATACAGACTTATGGCTGAGATGGGCAGCTCTGTTTCATGATATAGGCAAGCCAAAATGCAAAAGATGGAATCCTGTCGCTGGATGGACATTCCACAACCACAATTACATAGGGGCAAAAATGATACCCCAGATATTCAGAAGGATGAAATTCCCCATGGATGCCAAGATGAAATATGTGCAGAAGCTCGTCGATTTACACATGCGCCCTATAGTCATAGCCGACGAAGAAGTGACAGATAGTGCTGTGAGAAGGCTGTTAAGTGATGCAGGTGATGACATAGAAGACCTAATGACACTGTGTGAGGCAGACATAACAAGCAAGAACCAAGAGAGAAAAGCTCACTTCCTTGATAATTTCCGTATCGTCAGGGAGAAACTTACTGTCCTCAAAGAAAAAGACTACAAGCGACTGCTTCAGCCATGTATAGATGGCAACGAGATAATGGAAATATTTGGTCTGCCACCATGTAAGGAAGTAGGAGAGTTGAAGCAGTTTCTTAAGGATGCGGTACTTGACAATAAGGTCGAGAATAAAAGGGAACCACTGATGGATTTATTGTTCCAAAAAGGAAAAGAAATGGGACTAAAACAGAAATAAAATCCTTAAAAGTGCAATAATAGTTGTTAAAACAATTACTATTATTGCACTATTTAATTATATAATGAGTAAATTTGCATTCTGAAAACTAAGGTTGTATTGTGTAGTTTTCAGAAATAGCGTATGCTAATAAAGGACAATTATAGATAAGTATTATTTTTAAGTATGAAAAGAAAAACATTTTATTTGTTTGCCGCTATGGTAGCAATATTGGCTTCCAGTTGCGGTAATTCAGGAAAGCCAGCTTTTGGAGACAATGAATTTCCGGTTATGACAATCGGTACTCAGGGAACGGAGCTAACGTCAACTTATCCTGCTTCCTTGAAAGGTGTACAGGATGTGGAAATTCGCCCGAAAGTATCAGGCTTTATTACAAAGGTTGCAGTTCAGGAAGGACAGCATGTAAGTAGGGGACAGGTACTGTTTACGTTGGACAGCGAGACATACGTGGCAGCAGTGCGTTCTGCTCAGGCAGCTGTTAGACAGGCTGAAGCTTCAGTGTCGTCAGCACAGGCACAACTCGCTACAGCCCGCCTTACATACACTAACAGCCAAAGCCTTTACAAGAACAATGTAATAGGAAGTTATGAGTTGCAGACAGCCAAGAATTCGTTGAACACATCTGAAGCTGCCGTAGCACAGGCACAGGCAGCCGTTGCATCAGCCAAGGCTTCTTTGGCAAATGCCAAGGAACAACTCAGCTATTGCTATGTTACAGCCCCTACGTCAGGTGTTGTGGGAAGCATTCCATTCAAGCAGGGCGCACTTGTTAGTCCTTCAATCACCCAGCCTCTTACCACCATTTCAAATTCAAGTACGGTAGAGGTTTACTTCTCCATGACAGAGAAAGATATCCTTGCAATGACGAAAACATCTGGCAATGTGGCAAATGCCATTAAGGCTTTACCAGCCGTGAAACTTAAGCTTGCAGATGGTACAATTTACTCACATGATGGCACGGTGACAAAGATGAGTGGAGTGATAGATGCTACTACAGGTTCTGTTTCGATGATAGCGACATTTGCCAATCCTGACATGATTCTCAGAAGCGGTGGTTCAGGACAGATAATTATACCTACTGTCAAATCCAATGCAATACTCATACCACAGTCATCAACCACACAGGTACAGGACAAGGTCTTTGTTTATAAACTCGCAGCAAACAACAAAGTTGTATATACAGAGATAACCGTTAATCCGCAGAATGATGGTAAAAACTATATTGTGACAAGTGGTCTTAAACCAGGTGAAAAGATTGTTACAAATGGTATAACAAAACTCACTGACGGAATGGAGATAAAGCCAATAACCGAAGAACAGTATAAGAAAAAAATTGAAGAAGCCGCAAAGCTTGGTGAGAATCAGGGCAGTGCATCTGGTTTCGCAGACGCTATGGGTGGAAAGAAAAAATAATAAAGGATAAATCATGACATTTACTAATTTCATAAAACGCCCGGTATTATCGACGGTTATATCGATATTTTTCGTGTTGCTGGGTATCATCGGAATTATTTCGCTCCCAATAGAGCAATATCCCGATGTGGCACCGCCTACCATCTCGGTACAGACAACATATACCGGTGCGGATGCACAGACTGTGCTTAATTCTGTTGTCACTCCTCTTGAAGAGAGTATCAACGGTGTTGAGAACATGACATACATGACATCATCCGCAACCAATGATGGTATGTGTATGATTACCGTATATTTCAAGCAGGGTTCCGACCCTGACATGGCAGCTGTCAATGTTCAGAACCGTGTCAGTCAGGCGCAGGCTCTCCTTCCTGCTGAAGTTACCAAGGTGGGTGTAACGGTGGAGAAGCGTCAGACATCCAATGTCATAATGTACGCTTTGACGACAGAAGATGGACGCTACGATGACGAGTTCCTTACAAACTACAACAACATCAATGTCATTCCTGCTTTGAAACGTATCAATGGTGTAGGTGGTGTACAGACTCCTGGTATGAAGACTTATTCCATGCGTATTTGGCTTAAGCCAGACAAGATGAAGGAATATGGGCTTATACCATCTGACGTGTCTGATGCACTCGCAGAGCAGAATATTGAGGCTGCACCAGGAAAGTTCGGCGAACAGAGCGACATGGCATATGAGTATGTCATGAGGTACAAGGGACGCCTGAAGACGGCAGAGGAATATGGCGACATCATAATTAGGAGTGATCAGTCAGGACAGACTCTGCATCTGAAGGATGTAGCAAATGTAGAACTTGGAGGATTGCAGTATAATGTTGCAATGCGCGATAACAACCAGCCTTCAGTTATGGGTATGGTTCAGCAGATTGCAGGTTCCAATGCAAACCAGATAGCAAATGATGTGAAAGCTGAGCTTGAGAAACAGGCTAAGTCTTTCCCTCCAGGACTTGAGTATAAGATAAACATGGATATCACGGAGTTCCTTTATGCTTCAATAGAGGAGGTTATATTTACTCTTGTGATAACACTTCTGCTCGTTTTCCTGGTGGTATATGTCTTCCTTCAGGATTTGCGTTCCACCCTCATTCCTATGATTGCAGTGCCAGTGGCACTTATTGGAACATTCCTCTTCCTTTGGATATTCGGATTCTCTATAAATCTGCTTGTACTATCTGCGTTACTTCTCGCTATTGCCATTGTAGTTGACGATGCCATAGTGGTGGTAGAGGCTGTACATGCCAAGTTGGACCAAGGCTACAAGAGTGCGCTCACAGCATCTATTGATGCCATGAACGAGATTTCCGGAGCTATTATTTCCATAACACTTGTGATGTCTGCTGTGTTCGTGCCAGTATCATTCATGGGTGGTACAAGTGGTGCGTTTTATCGAGAGTTTGGTGTCACGATGGCAGTGTCTATCCTTATCTCCGCCCTGAATGCCCTAACTCTTTCTCCTGCTCTTTGTGCAATTTTCCTGAAACCGCATGAGGAGGACGCAGAGCATAAGATGTCAATGGTTGATAGGTTCCATCATGCTTTCAACACACAGTACGACCGCATCCTAAACAAGTATAGGAAAGGAGTTGAGAAGGTTATACACCACAAAATTGCGACTGGAATAGCTGTCGTAGTGGGAATAGTGGCTCTTGTTGTTACAATGGCTACAACAAAGACTGGTCTTGTGCCTGATGAGGATACTGGTGTTTTATTCTGTACAGTCTCCATGGCTCCTGGTACAAGCCAAGCGCGTACCCAGGAAGTCATCAACTATATTGACAAGATGTTGGAATCGAATCCAGCTGTCAAGACACGTGAGCAGATTGTAGGTTATAACTTCATAGCAGGACAAGGTTCTGACCAGGCAACCTTCATTGTCAAGCTTAAACCATTTGAAGAGCGTCCGGCAGGATTCTTCTATGCCCTTTCTGGAATATGGGAAGGTGACGGTATAATGCGATTCTTTGTCAATCCGCAGGCTGCAAATTCAGTGCTTGGTATGATTTACAAGCAGACGGCAGAGATAAAGGATGCTCAGATTCTTGCTTTTGCACCGCCTATGATTAATGGTTTTGGTGCCACTAACGGTATAACATTCACAATGCAGGACAAGACGGGTGGTGACCTCAATAAATTCTTTAGTATTACAAAAGAGTACCTTGCAGAGTTGAATAAACGTCCGGAAATTTCAAACGCCATGACATCATACAACCCTAATTACCCTCAGTATATGGTTGATGTTGATGTGGCTAAATGTAAACAGAGTGGTACCACACCGCAGAAGGTGCTATCCACGTTGCAGGGATATTATGGAGGTCTTTATGCTTCCAACTTCAATGCCTACGGTAAACTGTATAGGGTCATGATACAGGGCGATGTAGATAGTAGAATGCGTCCTGAAGGAATGAGTAACATATATGTACGCACGTCAAACGGTATGTCTCCAGTAAGCGAGTTCTGTTCGTTGCGTCGAGTATATGGACCATCAAACGTTAACCGTTTCAACCTCTTTACGAGTATCAACATAAATGCTTCTGCTGCTGACGGCTATTCTTCCGGACAGGCTTTGAAGGCAGTGGAGGAAGTTGCAGCACAGGTACTCCCAGACGGATATGGTCTTGACTATTCGGGACTAACCCGTTCAGAGCAAGAGTCGAGTAACTCCACGGGCATTATCTTCGCATTGTGTCTCGTGTTTGTTTATCTTATCCTTTCTGCACAGTATGAGAGCTACATCCTGCCATTGGCAGTTATCCTGTCTATACCATTTGGACTTGCCGGAGCGTTTATTTTTACAAACATCTTCGGACATTCCAATGACATATACATGCAGATTGCGCTCATCATGCTTATCGGACTTCTTGCAAAGAATGCCATCCTTATCGTGCAGTTTGCCCTTGAGCGTCGTATGACAGGTATGGCGATAAGATACTCTGCCATCCTTGGTGCAGGAGCGCGACTTCGTCCTATTCTTATGACATCTCTCGCTATGGTTATCGGTTTGCTCCCTCTGATGTTTGCATCAGGCGTAGGAAAGAATGGTAACCAGACACTTGGAGCAGCGGCTGTCGGTGGTATGCTTATCGGTACTCTTTGCCAGCTGTTTATCGTTCCTGCTCTATTCGCTGTATTCCAGTGGCTTCAGGAGAAGTTGCGCCCGTTGACATTCGACGACGAGGAGAATCTTGAGGTAGCTCGTGAATTGGAACAGTATGCTCAGACATCTTATAAAAACATAGAGGAGAAATAATGAAAATGAATAAATCTGTTTTATATATAACTCTTGCAACCATTCTCATGAGTGGTTGCAAGGCTTACCATTCTCTATATGATGACTATCAGCGTCCTGATGTGAAGAGTGAAAATGTGGTGCGCAATCCAGTCGATGACAATGCGTATCTGTCAACAGCCGATTCCACTGGTTTCGGAAATCTTCCATGGAGAACGGTATTCACAGACGCAAATCTTCAGACAATCATAGAGAAGGCACTTGCCAACAATCCAGACTTGCTCAATGCGGCACTTAATATAGACATGGCAGAAGCGCAGTTGAAGGCAGCAAAGTTGGCTTTCCTGCCATCTGTGGCATTCGCTCCACAGGGTACAATATCCCATTTCGGTACACACTCGGAGGCAACAAAAGCCTATACGTTGCCTATTTCTGCAAGTTGGAATGTTGACTTGTTCGGAAATCTCAGAAGCCAGAAGAAAGCCGCACAGGTTGCATTGTTGCAGACGAAAGACTACGAACTTGCGGTAAAGACAAGACTCATTGCCAATGCCGCAAACTTGTACTATACACTTCTTATGCTTGACAAGCAGATGGAGATAGTTACAGAGATGCAGAAGCTGACTAAAGACACCTGGAACATGATGAAGATGCAGATGGATTTGGGACGCACACGTTCAACAAGTGTTCAGAGTGCAGAGGCAGCCTACTATTCTGTGCTTACTCAGACAGCCTCTCTCAAAGGACAGATAAGAGAGGTTGAGAATTCCCTGTCACTGCTTATGGGTGAGCCGGCACATTCTATTTCGCGCAGTACACTTGACTCACAGAGTCTTCCAGAGCAGTATGCAAAGGGAATAGGTCTCAACATGCTGTCTAACCGACCAGACGTACATGCCAACGAGATGGCACTCGCACAATGTTTCTATGGAGTTGAGACAGCCAGAAGCCGTTTCTATCCCAGCATAACCATATCACCTACTGGAGCATATACCAACAGCAATGGTTTGGTCAATCCTGGCAAGATATTGTTAAGTGTAGTAGGGCAGCTTACACAGCCTATATTCGCCAATGGACAGTTAAAGGCTGGCTTACGTGTTGCAGAAGCACAGTACAAACAGGCATACAATACATGGCAGAACTCCATTCTGTCTGCAGGAAGTGAGGTAAGCAATGCGCTCGTACAGTACAACTCCTCCGACGAGAAAAGCAAACTTGAACAGCAACAGGTTGATGTGCTCAAGAAGAATGTGGAGCATACTGAGTTGTTGTTCCGCCAATCGTCAAGCAGTTATCTTGAAGTCATCACTGCACAGCAGAACCTGCTGAATGCCCAGATTTCCAAGGTACAGGATGATTTCAGCAAGATGCAGGCTGTCGTCAATTTGTATTATGCACTGGGAGGAGGAAGGTAATATTGAATAAATAATATATTATTGATTAACATGAGCAACATTAGTGACAAGGCCTTCGTAAGTCCTAAGGCAAGAATAGGCAATAATTGTAAGATATATCCTTTTGTATATATAGAGGATGATGTTGTCATTGGTGACAATTGTGTGCTGTATCCTTTTGTGAGTGTTTTGAATGGTACACGGATGGGCAATGACAATACGGTATATCAGGGAGCTGTTTTGGCAGCCTTTCCCCAGGATTTCAATTTCCGTGGTGAGGAAAGCTGTTTAGTTATTGGAAACCATAACGTCTTTCGTGAGAATGTTGTCATCAACCGAGCTACCCATTCTGATGGCAAGACTGTCATAGGTGACAGGAATTTCCTTATGGAGGGTTCGCATATCTCACATGATACAAAGGTGGGCAACGACTGCGTGTTTGGTTATGGCACCAAGATAGCTGGCGACTGTGAGATTCTTGACAGTGTCATCTTCAGTAGTGGTGTCATAGAAAATGCAGGAACAAGAGTGGGGCAGTGTGCCATGATACAAGCGGGAACGTCTTTCTCGAAGGATGTACCGCCATATATCATCGCTGGTGGTGCTAAGGTATCTTATGGTGGCGTGAATACAACAGTCTGCCGCTTCCGTGGAATAGACGAGAAGGTTATAAAACATATAGCCAATGCTTACCGTCTTGTCTTCCATGGTCAGACAAGTCTTTTTGATGCATGCAACCAGATTGATGCCCAAGTGCCTGACGGACCGGAAATACGGTCTATCGTGGAGTTCCTGCGTTCAACAAAGCAGGGAGTAATAACTAAAATGTAAACAAGGTAATAAAAGAGAGGGATATGATGGACTTATTTCCATTTTCCCTCTTTTATTTTTAATATTCAGGGTTGGTCTGTTCTGAATATTTTATTGTCATTGCAACAGTCACAAACTGTAGTGCAGCTTTTTAAATTTTCTAATCATATTCAAGTTTCGCAAGTAAAGGAATTTGTTGGTAGTTAAGGAGTTAAGGAGTTAAGCCAAATGTTTTTGCGCTTATATCCAATGCTCAAAACTAATGGCTTTTTTCGCTATCGCTCAAGGAAACTTCTCCCAGCGACCAAAGGGAGCGATAACTCCTTAACTCCTTAACTCCCAAAAAGTTGAGCACATGCGAAACTTGAATTAATCACATCATGTGATAAATAGAGGGACAACGCAACTGAATAACTATATCTGAACACCATTCATTCTTTTCCAAGTATATCTTGAAATGATATTATTGCCGACTGTCAGCGTTAGACAGTCGCCTGTCATAGCAGTGACAGCCGACTGTAATCGCAGTGACAGGCATGGCTGAGACGTTTGCCTGTTGCCTCGACACACATCACGATGAATATATATATATATATAAGCCAGCTCCGCAAACACCCTACACTCTACATTATTTCGCGATTACACGCTGACAGTCAACAAGTTGATGGATGTAGGGCTGAGAGGCACCCTACATTCTACATCTCGCTTATAACCAGGCGGTTATCCCCAAATGATGTAGAGTGTAGAGTTGTAGCGGCATCACGTATCTACACACTATCACTCGAAATGTCGGATGAACCTAAAACAATACTGTCACTATGTAAAAATAGATGTAGATTATAGATTGGATGATATCAGTCCATTAGTATTAATAGCCTAACAACTATCAGAACTTGCACTTTCTTACTACTCAAAAAACAAAATATGTGATGCGTTCACACTAAAATGCACGACAAAAGCGTTAGAACATTATAAAATGAATCCTAACGCCATCATCATCAAGGCGAGATCGTTGGAAACTCAACTGACGAATCACCTTAGACATAACGGAGGTTTCCGTGATTCCATTACAGACTATCTTGATAGAGAACTTGGAAAGTGCTCCATTGACCTAAGAAACACACATTGGACACAAGAAACAGAAGAGTTACGCAGAAAGTGGAACAAAACCCGGAGGAGATAGACAGTATTAATCAAAGCGTAATAATCATAAAATAGGGACAATATGAGAAGGATAAAAAGAACAACGGCAATCGTTGCCATGGCAATCATGGCAGTCAGTGCAAACGCATGGCCTTGGCTTTCACCCTATGCCTATTGCATGAACAATCCAGTGAAGTTTGTAGATCCGGATGGTATGAATCCTATTTATGATACACAAGGAAATTTTCTTGGCACAGACAATCTTGGACTACAAGGTTTCTACTATGTAATGGATAAGGATAAATTCAAACAAGGAATGTCACACCTTAAAGTTGGAGACTTTGCTGTTATGGGAAATATCTCAAGTGATGTCGAAAAGAAAATAAATGTACATTATAATAATTTGCCTAATAGACCAGATTATGATGGCTTTGTAACTGTAGCAGAAGGCATTGATTGGGCAAAATCTCATCCAAATGCATTGACAAATCCGACTCCGGATAATACATTATATATTGATGCCGCAAAATTAGATTTTGGTTCTTTATCCACATCTGACTTTCCGAAAACAGGCGTACTTACTCCCCAGAACCTTTTTGAAAAAAGAAATATTATAGAATCTGCTATAAATCCAGAACTCATGGCAACAGTTTATGCTTTAGGCCGAGTTGATATGATATTAACGAATCGAAGTCAATGTACAGTTAAGATTGTAAATAACAATGCAACCGATTACGATTGGAACGTTGGTGGTGGAACAAAACGAGATGCTTTTATACGGGTAAATAATTTGATATTTGGTATAAATCCAAACATACATGGTTTTAAGACCTATTATTATGGAGTTGGTAACTTAAGAAGATAATTTACATGAAAATAGTCGGGATTCTTATGAATTGCATAGTAAAAGCAATTATGTTTTCAACTATAGTAATAATTATAGTTTTCATCTGTTTTTTAATTTCCATGGAGATTTCCTGTTGGTGGTTCCCTGAATTTAACGGTTCATACAGCTTAGGTAATAATATCTATATGTTAGATTGGGATGGTGGAGGAAAAATCATAGTTCGTGGTTCATCATTTGAAGGAAACACATGTCTTGGTGGAGAGTCATTAATACCCACTAATGAGAATCAATATGATAGTGTAGGTAACTTTGCTGAACAAGTGGTAGATGCGAAGGCTGATGAAAATTGGATTATCGCAAAAACAGAAAACAAAATTAACCTACAACGAAAATATTATATCTTGGATAAAAGGAATATTACGGATAAGATGGCTACAGAAGAAATAATCAAAAACAGAATCATAAGTTTTGTTGACAGTATTGAGTTTGCAGAAAAATGTTCTAATGATAAAATACAGATACAATGGAGATAGACCGCCTGCTCCTATAGCCACATAATAAAGGTAGCCCTTACAATTTCCAATCTCGACGGCAGCTCAAATGTACAGCAGCCACACATTGCAGAATCTGTTGGATACCGACCGCATCTCCATTAGGTTTAAAATATGTAAAAATTCTCTACCCATCGTTGGTTTTTCCTCAATTTGTTTTGTGCTTGATTAATAATTATTACCTTTGCACTATGTAATGTAACTTATAAACCAGAGACTATGCGGATACCTTTATCTTTGATGTGTATATCCAATTGCTTGCGGCGACCTCATATCAAATCCACGTCCGCCCTCAACCCTGGCTTGCAACCATACAAGTACACCGGAAAGGAACTCGACCTCACTCATGGTCTCAACACCTACGACCATGGCGCACGCCAGAATTTCCATGCTTACCTCAACTTCGTGCGCAAACTCGTTTGTGACCATAACACCATTATGGGTTCAGGGATTACAATGTGGAACTGGAAATACGTTATATGCTCCAGGAGGAATATTGAATACAGGTATTGTTCCTGTGAATATTAATTCAACAAGAGATGTTTTAATTCAGGCATATCCTTGGAATGCGGTATACTTCCAAACATTGCCAATAGGTTATTCGGTAAAAAATCAACGTGGTCTATATTACAAAAGAAAATGAAAAAACTAATTTGCATTCTTATATTGTCTTTTTTTTATTCATGTATGTCACAACACTATGTAGAGTCAGACATTGCAGGAACATATATAGGTCATGAACGTACAAAGAATAAAAGCATGTTTTTCTCTTTCCGTTTGGTTTTGAAAGAAGATGGCACTTGCGAATTTAATAAGTATATAGACATCTATAAAATTATTGGTTATGGAAGATGGGAAATACAAAAAGATTATATCGTAATTAGCTATGAAGACATTCCTCGTGATATATATTCTGCGCTTATGGGGGGCAGTTATATGAATGGAACAGATACTATCAAAATTGATAGTAAAAACAAACTAAAATATAATAATTCAACCCTAAATAAATGCCGGTAAATCTCCAAAACAAGATAGTTATGTCTGAAACAAACCGCATTAAGATTATCCCAATGATAATCCTCATCATAAGCACCTGCATATATGCATCTGCCCTAAATCATTATGCCATGTTTGGAGATAATACAAAGATGTTTGAGGCAAAGATCAAGCCTGCCCAAAGCATATACAATGTAGGAGTACAATCCCTTGATAGTGTGTCTGAGACAAGGGTAGATGATGGTTGCATAGGTTCGGATGGGAGAAAGATTGAAACTAATAATTTGTCAGAAGATCAACTCAAGATATATAATTCTATTATCGATGGAATGTCAGAATTTGAGATGTTCAAAACTCTATATAACCAGTTAATTGAATCAGAGTCAACTTTCTCTATTTCTTTTGAAAAGAGGAAAGGGTATAATAATCAATCTGTAGATGGACAATTCACTCCAGGGGCAGATGGTGGTGGCAACATAAATTTTAATCCTGAAAAAGCAAAAGACCTTTCACCCTTAGCAATATGCGAAGAGTTTTTTCACGCATATCAAAATGATAATAAGTCAAACTATCCAAGTGAGTTCAATTTTGAATTTGAAGCTAAGACGTTTTCTATTGCAGCAACAGGTATGTCAAGTTCGCTTTATCAAGGAATGGAGTCTTGGAGTAATGATCTAGTTTCGGGAAAATATGGAGACAATATTGCTGTAATATCATCAAAATCAGTTGTAAATCCATTGTTCCTGATGGAATATCGTTCGAGTGCAAAACAATATGTTTCATTTAATGAAACGCATAATATAGGTAATAGTTATTACCGTAAAAATACCGCATGCGATCCGAAAAGCCTTACAAACATAATTAAACTTACTTATTAATATTCATTATGGCAAAGAGAAAAACATATATAATATTGCTAATTTGGGCATTATTGTCCAATACCGTTTATGGGCAAGATAGAATAACCTTGTCAACAAATGCTCCATTATGTAATTCAATTACATTATTAAAAACATTAAGCAAGGAAAT
>SAMEA3663090__coassemble_187_pt1 | contig 25855 bp, 22 predicted proteins | sample SAMEA3663090__metabat2_high_PE_006 | metagenome-assembled genome bin SAMEA3663090 (sample SAMEA3663090) | pig gut metagenome | biome: pig gut; feature: pig-associated habitat; material: faeces | place: France | collected 2012 | reverse complement strand
AAATAGCAAAACTCTTTGACGAAGACTTTTGGGTGACACGATGACGAAGTCAGGAAAAAGTGAGGTTCATCCAACATTTGGAGCGAATTGATGATGTGTATCCGTTAGACAATGCTCCTGCCGAGCGTACACAAAGGGGATGCGCCAAATGATGCATCCCCTTCTTCTTATTCTCTAATTAGACAAATGTCAAAAATCTTATTCAACGCTCTTCTTATCTGTAGCCCTGAAGTTTTCGAGGTCCTCAGCCGTGAATGCCTTGATGTATGCGTGGTGAGCGGTACACTCAGCCTCGGCATGACGAAGGAAGACGTTGATGCTCTTCTTGAACAGCTCGGGAGCACGTGTGGCATCCTCAAGCAGCAGCAGCGACATGATGATGTCGGCAGTCATCTCATAGAGACGGCGAGCGAGGAAGTCCTGTACCTCCTGGTTGCCCTGCTCCTTGACGTAGTTGAGGGCATCCTCGTAGATGGCGATGAGCTTGCCGATACGCTCACGCATGGGAGCGGCGCACTCACAGATAGGACGCTCCATCATCTCCTTCATTATCGAGAGATAGGTGCCGTTGGTGATGTAGCGGATGGCTGCAACGACCTGCAGCTGTGTTGTACCCTCGTAGATGGAGAAGATACGTGCGTCACGATAGAGGCGCTGGCTCTTGTACTCCATGATGAAGCCTGAGCCACCATGTATCTGTATGGCGTCGTAGGCGTTCTGGTTGGCATACTCTGAGTTCATACCCTTTGCCAACGGTGTGAAGGCATCGGCCAGACGAGTATACTTCTTCTGCTCGGCACGCTCCTCGGGAGTGAGCTTGCGCTCGCGTGCTATATCGTCGAGAGCCTTGTAGATATCCACATAGCGTGCTGTCTGATAAAGGATGGCACGACCGGCATCGAGCTTTGCCTTCATGCGGCTGAGCATGTCATATACGGCAGGGAAGTCGATGATTGCGGTGTCGAACTGCTTGCGCTCCTTGGCATAGGCCAGTCCCTCGTTGTAGGCAGCCTGGCTGACACCTACTGACTGTGCGGCGATGCCGAGACGGGCGCCGTTCATAAGAGCCATCACATACTTGATAAGACCCATACGTGTGCTTCCGCACAGCTCGCACTTGGCATTCTTGTATACAAGCTCACAGGTAGGAGATCCGTGGATGCCAAGCTTATGCTCGATGTGACGTACTGTCACACCGCCGTCGCGCTTGTCGTAGATGAACATCGACAGTCCGCGTCCGTCGTGTGTGCCCTCCTCAGAGCGTGCAAGCACGAGGTGGATGTCGGAGTCGCCATTGGTGATGAAACGCTTCACACCGTTCAGTCGCCAGCAGTTGTTCTCCTCGTCATAGCTTGCCTTGAGCATCACGCGCTGAAGGTCGGAACCGGCATCAGGCTCGGTAAGGTCCATGGACATGGTCTCGCCGGCGCATACACGTGGAATGTACTTCTGGCGCTGCTCCTCGGAGCCAAACTCATAGAGGGTCTCTATACAGTCCTGCAAGCTCCAGATGTTCTGGAAGCCGGCATCGGCAGCAGCAACAATCTCCGAAGCCATGGAGTAGGGAGTGATAGGCATGTTCAGGCCACCATAGCGGCGAGGCATGGACACACCCCAAAGGCCAGCCTTGCGTGTGGCATCGAGGTTGTCGAAGGTCTTGGAAGCATATACCATGCGTCCGTCAACGAGGTGCGGACCCTCAAGGTCAACGTCCTCAGCGTTAGGCTCAAGGATATTGGCGGCGATGTCGCCAGTAATCTCGAGCAACTTCTTGTAGTTCTCTATTGCGTCATCGAAGTCAACGGGAGCGTCTGCATACTGAGCCTTGTCGGCAAAGCCGCGCTCTTTCAGTTCAACGATGCGCTTCATCTCCGGATGGTTGAGGTAGAACTCAAACTCGGGATGGTCGGTATAATAGTTTGCCATAATCAAAAAGCCTCACCCCCGGCCCCTCTCCAAGGGGAGAGGGGAGATAATATGCTTTGTACGCTTGATTTCATCAGTTGGATGTGGAGCGTTTGCTTTTGCCTGAATTCTCGTGTAGGAGAGGGGCTGGGTGTGAATTTTGTTTTATTCGTTATACAAAGTGTTTTTTATCTCTTTCATTACCTCATCAATATTGTCGGTTATCTGCTCGTTTTTGAACCTTAGGACAGTAAAACCATATTTGTTAAGCTTCTCTGTTCTGAATAGGTCATCCTCAATTTGCTGTGGTTCGGAATGGTAACCTCCGTCCACTTCAATAATCAATGACTGTTCGAGACAGACGAAATCAACAATAAAATCCCCTATGATATGTTGTCTTCTGAAATGAAATGTGCTTGGTAGTTGGCGAAGTTGTTCCCAGAGTATGGTCTCACTAAGAGTCATCTTCATTCGGTTCTCTCGTGCAAACTCCTTAAGAATAGCATATCTGTCAGGAGCAGCCATCATAAAACCAAATTTCGGTTTCTTCTCCATCCCTTATTCTGTTATATCAAATCATGAATCTCAACTCAGTCTCAAATCATCACCCTCAACTCAGTCTCAAATCATGAATCTCAACTCAGTCTCAAATCATCACGCTCAAAACTCAAGCTGAAAAACATATCATCTCCCCTCTCCCCTTGGAGAGGGGCCGGGGGTGAGGCTACTTATTATTCTGCTTATAATACTTTATCAGCTTCGGCACCACCTCCTCAACCGTGCCTACTATCACATAGTCGGCAATCTTGTTGATTGGTGCCTCTGGGTCGCTGTTTACTGAGATGATGATGCCAGAGTCCTGCATACCGGCGATGTGCTGTATCTGTCCGCTGATACCGCAGGCGATATACACCTTGGGATGTACGGTGACACCCGTCTGGCCAATCTGACGGTCATGGTCTATCCAACCGGCATCAACGGCAGCACGGCTACCGCCAACCTCACCATGGAGAACCTTGGCAAGCTGGAAGAGCTGGTCGAAACCTTCCTTAGAGCCTACTCCGTAACCGCCTGCTACAACGATGGGAGCACCCTTGAGGTTGTGCTTGGCAGCCTCTACGTGGTGGTCGAGTACCTTTACTACGTATGCCTCGGCAGAAACATACTTCGATACCTCGGGATAAACAACCTCACCCTTTGCCTTGCCCTCGTAGACGGCCTTCTGCATAACACCCGAACGAACGGTAGCCATCTGTGGACGGTGGTCGGGATTGACAATTGTGGCAACGATGTTACCACCGAAGGCAGGACGAATCTGATAGAGCAGATTCTCGTAGGTCTTGCCAGACTTCTTGTCCTCGTAAGAGCCAATCTCAAGCTCTGTACAGTCAGCGGTGAGTCCGCTGGTGAGCGATGATGATACACGTGGACCGAGGTCACGGCCAATGACAGTCGCTCCCATCAGGCATATCTGTGGTTTCTCCTCCTTGAAGAGGTTTACGAGAATGTCTGTATGGGGAGCAGAGGTATATGGGAACAGTCCTTCGCCGTCGAAGACGAAGAGCTTGTCCACACCGTAAGGCAGTATCTGCTCCTCTACCTTACCCTTGATGCCGGTTCCGGCAACTACGGCGTTGAGGTCGGCACCCAGCTCGTTAGCCAGCTTGCGTCCCTTTGTCAACAGCTCCTGAGAAACCTCCTGCACCTGTGTGCCCTCGATTTCGCAATATACAAAGACAGCCTCACCCCCTTGCCCCTCTCCATGAGAGAGGGGAGTCGTTACTGCTGCTCCAAGATTATCATTCATATTTCAATTATTATTAAATTTACATTATGTTACATTAAAGAAAAAATTGAGAATGTCCTCAAAATCACCCTAAAAAGTAATCCCTCACACATCATCCCTTAAAAGTAATTATCTCCCACTCTCTCATGGGAGAGGGGCAAGGGAGTGAGGCTTTTTATCTCCCCTCTCTCTTGGAGAGGGGCCGGGGGTGAGGCTACCCAATAATCTTCTCGTTCAACAATTCCTTTATCAGTCCCTCAACGTCAGCGTCGCTGCCAGTGAGAGTCTTGCTCTCCTTAGCCTGGAAGACGATGTTCTTGACTGCCTTCACCTTAGTTGGCGAGCCGCTGAGACCACACTGCTGTGGGTCGCCATCGACATCAGCCACCGACCACTGGTTGAGTGTAAGGTACGGGCGCTCGGCATACAACTCCTTGTATGGCATGTCCTCGGTACGCTCCATGGGAGCAGTAGCACGCTTGTACTGCATGACAAGCTTCGCATTGCACGGACGGCATGGGGCTGCGCTGCCGTTTACTGTCACTACCACAGGCATTGGAGCCTCTACGGTCTCCACGCCACCGTCTATCTGGCGGCGGATGGTGAGCTTGCCGTCCTCGCACTTCAGGATTTCCTCTGCGTAGGTAACCTGGTTGAGGCCAAGCTTCTGAGCTACCTGCGGTCCAACCTGTGCTGTGTCACCGTCGATAGCCTGGCGGCCACCGATGACGATGTCTACGTTGCCAATCTTCTTGATGGCTGTAGCCAGCGCATAGGAAGTAGCGAGAGTGTCAGCTCCTGCAAAGAGTCTGTCTGTCAGCAGCCATCCGGTGTCGGCACCACGATAGAGTCCCTGACGGATAATCTCTGCCGCACGGGGAGGTCCCATGGTAAGAATGCCTACAGTGGAACCGGGATTCTGCTCTTTCAGGCGAAGAGCCTGCTCAAGAGCGTTCAAGTCTTCAGGATTGAAGATGGCAGGCAAGGCAGCACGATTGACAGTTCCTTCGGCTGTCATGGCATCCTTGCCCACGTTGCGTGTGTCTGGTACTTGCTTTGCAAGCACAACAATGTTTAAACTCATATAGAAAAAAAAATTTGTGTATTCAGGTTAAAATCGATTGCAAAAATAATGATTTTTTACTTGTTACCCAAATAAATGTTTTTAAAAATGCACAAAGCGCACGTGTTTGTGCACAGATTTGCTTTTTTGTGCAAGTCATTTTTATCATTTCACTTAAGTTTCACATGTCTCCTACATGCTGTCAGTTAACATGTTAACATGTGACCTTCTAATAGTCTTATGGCAAATTCATACAATTATCGGAAGTTGATTGATTGCCTGATGTATAGAGACCATACATATGTACAATTGACAATGATAAGGATATTGGTTGCAAAGGCAATCGCAATCCTGAGACACTCCAGTACCAACCGTTATAAACTCCAGTACCAAATAGTCAGTACTGAAAAAGATACTGGATGAAGTCTCAGACTTACAACAATAGAGTATAGGATATATTCAATATTTATCACTTGATTTGCCAGTTTGGAGAAAAAGGAGTATTTTTGCAATAGGATTAAGGAATAAGAAATAAAAACGATTTACCATCATGAACGTAGAGGAGTTGAAAGATAAGCGTATAGCTGTATTATTGTCTGGAGGTGTTGACAGTTCCGTTGCCGTATATGAGTTTGCCAAGATGGGACTTCACCCAGACTGCTTCTATATAAAGATTGGTCCTGAAGAAGAGGAAGACTGGGACTGTAGCAGTGAGGAAGACCTTGAGATGGCGACCTCAGTAGCATCGAGATATGGATGCCATCTCAATGTTATCGACTGCCATAAGGAGTATTGGGAGAAGGTGACACGATATACTATGGAGAAAGTGATGTCTGGATATACACCAAATCCTGATGTCATGTGCAATAGACTGATTAAATTTGGAGCGTTCAACGAGAAGGCCGGACATGCTTATGACCTTATTGCTACCGGGCATTATGCGCAGACCGAATGGGACGGAAAAGACAAGTGGCTCACAACGAGTCCCGACCCTGTTAAGGACCAAACGGATTTTCTTGCCCAGATATATGACTGGCAGTTGCGCAAAGCCATTTTCCCCATAGGAGTGTACATGAAAGATGAGGTGAGAGAGATAGCCGAAAGAGAGCATCTTGTGAGTGCCCACAGGAAAGACTCCCAGGGGATATGCTTCCTTGGCAAGATAAACTACAACGACTACATCAGACGCTATCTCGGAGAGAAGCCAGGAGATGTCATAGAACTGTCAACAGGTAACAAGATAGGAACGCACAAAGGCTTGTGGTTCCACACAATAGGGCAACGCCATGGACTGGGTTTCGGTGGCGGACCATGGTTTGTAGTGAAGAAAGATATTGACAGCAATATACTATATGTAAGTAAGGGTTACGACCCATCCACTGCATACAAGACTGACTTCCTTGTCCGCGACTTCCATTTCCTCACAAAGGAAGTAAAACTGTCTGAAGTGACCTTCAAGATACGTCACACGCCAGAATTCCACTCAGCAAGAATAGAATATATGGACAATGGCTGTCTCAAAGTCCATTCAGAGACAGCCATACATGGTGTAGCTCCCGGGCAGTTCTGTGTGATATACGACAGCAATCATCACAGATGTTTTGGAAGCGGTGAGATAACATGCTTTTAATAAATAACTGGATTAGATTATATCCTCATCGTCCAACAGGTCGTTGGCATAAGTGAACTTGTTGAACCTTCTATACTTACACGAGAGTTCATGCAGCTGACGGAGTTTGTGCAACCTGAATGCCGAGAGTTTTCCCTTGTTTCTAACCTTACGGTTATACTTCAGCCAGTTAACCATTCTCCAGTCTTCCTGTATATGCTTTGAAGGGTTTCTCTTGTATTTCCTGATATGGTCAATTATAGCCTGCCAGTTGGCTATCCATTCCATCTCAGACTTCATGTCCTTGCGCATGACAAAGTCCCAGTTGTCGAACAACGCTAATATTGAAGGGAACAAGATGTCCGCACCTTTGTCCAACAGCACCTTGTCATCTAATGGTCCACTGTTCACGGCTATTGTCAATATTCCGGCAGCTACTCCTGCCTGCACGCCCATTGGTGCATTCTCTACGACTATAGCTTCCCAAGGCTGTAGTCCGCCTGCTTTCATAAGCCCCATCAGATATGGGTCTGGATTAGGTTTTCCCTTTTCAACATCGTAGGCACACACTATGGTTTCCTCCGTAACACCAAATTCCGAGAATTCCTCTTTAAGTCTTTCAATGAGCGGACGCTGACCACTTCCTGTCACAACGACAATTTTCAGTCCATCATCAATAATTTTTGACATCAGTTCCTTAATTCCCGGCATCAGACGTGCCTTTGGCATTAAAGCGAAGAGACGCGCCTTCTCGTCATACATCTCCTGTGCCTTTTCTTCAGATATTTCTATTCCCTTCTGCGCCTTTACCATACTGCATATAGTGTCAACCCCCCTCATACCCTCTGTGGCATATGCATCGTCTGCTGTCATCCTGACATCATATTCCGCCATTGACTTCTGCCATGCCACAGCATGGTTAGGCATTGAGTCGAAAAGCACGCCATCCATATCAAACAATACGGCTTTAGGATCGAAGGTCTTGTATCCTTTCTTGCTTAGATAATTGTTTATGGCACTTGAAAATTTTGACATGTGAATCTATTTACTATCTTCTTTTACAAAAAACGCCCTGCCATGGCAACAGTCCGTCACACCATGGCAGAGTCATTATATTATATAGTAACAGCCTAAAACCAAAAGGCTGCAAACATTGTTTTAAGCCTCCGATGCAAGACGAGCCTGAATGGCCTTGCTCTCTGCCTCATATCCTGGTTTCTCGAGCAATGCGAACATATTCTTCTTGTATGCCTCCACTCCAGGCTGGTTGAAAGGATTGACACCCAATACATTACCGCTTATTCCGCAGGCTATCTCGAAGAAATACAGCAACTGTCCGATATAGTACTCGTTCAATTCAGGCACAGAGATACGGATATTAGGCACTCCACCATCAACATGTGCCAATCGGGTACCAAGCTCTGCCATCTTGTTGACATCGTCAACACGTTTCCCTGCAAGGAAGTTAAGACCATCAAGGTTCTCCTCGTCGTGTGGGAAAAGCATCTTTCTGTTTGGTGTCTCAACACTTATGACAGTCTCGAAGATAGTACGCTCACCCTCCTGAATCCACTGTCCCATAGAATGGAGGTCAGTAGTGAAATCGCAGGAAGCAGGGAATATGCCCTTGTTATCCTTGCCTTCACTCTCGCCGTACAGTTGTTTCCACCATTCACTAATATAATGCAGCTTGGGCTGATAATTCACCATTATCTCTATCTTCTTGCCATTATTGTAAAGTCCATTACGAACAGCTGCATACTGGGCTGCTATATTCTCGGCAAACGGCACGTCTTTTCCACATTCTTTCTCCATTGACTGCGCACCTGCTACAAGCTGACGGATATTGAATCCGGCACATGCTATCGGCAAGAGTCCTACTGGTGTGAGAACGGAAAACCTTCCTCCAACGTTGTCTGGTATGATGAAACTTTTGTATCCTTCCTTGTCAGCACACGTACGTGCAGCACCACGCTTGGCATCAGTAACGGCAACAATCACATTTCTTGCCTCTTCCTTGCCCATCTGTTCCTCGCATTGTTTCTTAAGGAGACGGAATGTGAGGGCTGTCTCTGTCGTTGTTCCAGACTTTGATATATTAATCACGCCAAATTTCTTGTCTGCCAAATACTCTGTAAGTTCAGAGAGGTAATCCTCACCTATATTGTTGCCAGCAAAAAGGATTGTTGGGTTTTTCTTGTCACCCACAAGCCATGCAAAAGAGTTTCCCAGGGCCTCAATGACAGCTCTTGCTCCAAGGTAGCTGCCTCCGATACCAGCTACAACGACTACCTCACATTTCTCCCTCAGGGTATCAGCTACAGACTGTACCTCATCGAGGAACTCCTGTGTGATGCTTGAAGGAAGATGCAACCAACCAAGGAAATCATTTCCCGGACAAGTTCCGTTCTCAAGTGCCTCTTGGGCAGCTTTTACCTTTGGCTCAAAAGCCTCTACCGCACCAGCATTAAGGAACTGAGCGGCTTTTGTAATGTCAAGTGATATACTTTTCATAACGATAAAAAATTAGTTATCTGAATGAGTCCGTCAGTAGTTTTATTTCTACCTGCGGGCTTATCCTCTCATATAATATATTATAGACAGCATCAAGAATAGGCATGTTGACATGAAGGTGTCTGTTTATTTCCTTCATACATTTAGTACCATAATATCCTTCTGCTATCATTTCCATCTCAATCTGCGCAGCCTTCACGTTATAACCTTTGCCTATCATTGTTCCGAAAGTGCGGTTGCGTGAGAAATTGGAATACCCCGTTACGAGCAAGTCACCAAGATAGACAGAATCTATGACACTCCTGTCCGTACGCTTTACGCTCTGAAGGAAACGCTTCATCTCCTGAACCGCATTCGACATCAGCACAGCCTGAAAATTGTCACCATATTTCAGTCCACTGCATATTCCAGCTGCGATGGCATATACATTCTTGAGCACGGAGGCATACTCAATGCCTATTACATCGGCACTTGTCTTCGTCTTAATAACATTGCTTGCCAAGACTCTCGTAAACGACTCCGCCTTGTCAAGGTCAGCACAGGCGATGGTAAGATAGGAAAGTCTCTCCATTGCCACTTCCTCTGCATGTGACGGGCCTCCTATACATGCCAGATTAGCTTCGGGTACTCCATATACCTGATGGAAATACTCAGAGCAGACAAGGTTCTCGTCTGGAACAATACCCTTGATGGCAGTAACGACAAATTTGTCGCGTAGCCGAACCTTGAGCTTCTTAAGATGACTCTTGAGGTATGGCGAAGGCGTGACGAAAACCAGAGTATCATAATTCTGGACAATCTTGTTAAGGTCGCTTGAGAAAGTGATTTCAGACGTATCGAATCTCACGCTTGTAAGATAAGCCGGATTATGCTGCATACGGATGAAATCCTCTATCCTGTCATCCCTGCGCATATACCAACCTATATGGTGTGTATGCCCCACCACAATCTTGGCAATGGCAGTAGCCCAGCTACCTCCGCCTATTATCGCTATTTTCCCACAATCGAACATTCTATTCAGCGTTGTCTATCCATTTCTGGAAGTCATCTACCTTAGGATTGTCATAACCAAGTTTGTATTTCTTATTGACACCACAGACATCCATCTGCAGTTTCTGAGCCTTAACCCCTTTTATGTCCGAGACGAGATTATATCCAGCCTTGTTGAACACAGGCACCCATTCCTCTGGCACTCCTATAGCTTCCCATTCTGCCACAGTGCTCTTAGGCATCTTCTTCTCTGGTCTCATCTGAGGGAAGAAAAGTACTTCCTGAATGTACGTCTTTCCAGTCATGAGCATCACCAGACGGTCAATGCCTATACCTATGCCACTTGTTGGTGGCATACCATATTGCAATGCCCTAAGGAAGTCCTGGTCAATAATCATCGCCTCATCATCACCCTTGTCGGCAAGGCGCATCTGCTCCTTGAATCTTTCTTCCTGGTCTATAGGGTCGTTAAGCTCTGAATAGGCATTTGCAAGTTCCTTTCCATTAACCATAAGTTCAAAGCGCTCCGTGAGTCCTGGTTTTGAACGGTGTTTCTTGGTTAAGGGCGACATCTCCACTGGATAGTCGGTTATGAAAGTTGGCTGTATGAAGGTTCCCTCACAGAATTCTCCGAAAATCTCGTCAATGAGCTTACCCTTACCCATAGTCTCGTCAACATCCATCCCTTTCTCACGGCAGAATGTGCGTATTTCCTCTTCACTCTTTCCATTACAGTCAAAACCAGTTTTCTCCTTGATGGCATCAAGGATTGGCAGACGGCGGTATGGAGCCTTGAAACTGATTATCTGTCCATCAACCTCCCTCTCCGGTTTACCGTTGACAGCAATACATACAGTTTCAAGCAGTTTCTCCGTGAATGACATCATCCAGTTATAATCCTTATACTGTACGTACAGTTCCATACATGTGAATTCCGGATTATGATTGCGGTCCATTCCCTCATTACGGAAATTCTTTCCTATTTCATATACACCCTCAAAACCTCCCACTATAAGACGTTTGAGATATAGCTCTGTGGCTATACGCATATACATGTCAATGTTCAGGGCATTGAAATGAGTGATGAATGGTCTTGCGCTTGCACCTCCGGCTATAGACTGGAGTGTAGGAGTCTCAACCTCTGTATATCCAGCCTCATCCAAGACCTTCCTTATGGTACGTATGACAGTTGCACGCTGAAGGAATGTATCTTTCACTCCATCGTTTACCACAAGATCGACATAACGCTGGCGGTAACGCAACTCTGGGTCATCGAACTTGTCGTATGCCACACCGTCTTTGTATTTTACAATAGGAAGTGGCTTGAGGCTCTTCGATAGGAGTGTGAGTTCTCTTGCATGAACAGAAATCTCACCAGTCTGTGTTCTGAAAACGAATCCTTTAACACCTATGAAGTCTCCAATGTCAAGGAGTCTTTTGAATACTTTGTTGTACATGTCCTTGTTGTCATCCGGACATATGTCATCACGGGTAATATATACCTGTATTCGCCCCTTCGAATCCTGTATTTCAGCAAAAGACGCCTTTCCCATCACACGTCGGCTCATGAGGCGTCCTGCTATTGCGACCTCTGTATTGTCTCCATCAGTGAACGTCTCACGTATGTCTGTACTGAAAGCATTGGTCGGATACTCAGCTGCAGGATATGGTTCTATTCCCATATCACGCAACTCCTGCAAACACTGTCTTCTTACAATTTCCTGTTCGCTAAGCTCTAAAACATTCATTCTAAATACGTATTCTTATTCTTACTTAAGTTTCGCATGTCTCCGAAATGCTGTCAGTTAACGACTTGTTAACTTAGAGCAAGTTCTTAACTTGTGAAACTTTAATTATTCTTATTTGGCGCAAAATTAATAAATATTTCCCGAATTGTCATTGGTTTTCTCTATTTTTTTTCTCATCCCATATCCTTTGCCATGTATTTAATACATACTCTTCTTTCGGGAGTAAGGCTACTCAAGTTTCGGAAGTAGTAATAAGAAGATAATGGAAAATGGAATGTTGAAGATGGAAGATTGAAAAACCTTAAGATCTAAGACTATTGTCTTTTAACTCCCAGAGCGACCGCAGGGAGCGATAACTCCTTCCAACTCCCTTTAACTCCTTATGTTGAGCACTGCCAGAACTTGAATAAGGTTTTTGTTCGTTCTACAGGCAGTGAAAGGAAACACAGAGTGAAAAACAGGGAAAAACTTGTCGGATTGGAATATGATTTGTATCTTTGAACCCAAATTGCATGACTTAAGTTTACTTTACCCTTCGGACTGTGACCGTCGGATCGCATACCTCCAACATGTTTGTTATGAGTTTCCTTGAGCTTTGCGAAAAAACGAGTATGCAAGTTGACCAGTTAATACCAACAAACTTCAAAATATTACTATTATGATAACACTTAAGAACGAGTATCTCACAGTGGAGATATCTGAAATGGGAGCTGAGCTCCAGAGTATAAAAGACACTAATGACAGGGAATTCCTTTGGCAGGGAGACGCCAACTACTGGGGAAAGCGCTCCCCTATCCTATTCCCAATAGTATGCGGACTGTGGGAAGGCAAATACAGGACAGAAGGCAAGGAATACGCAATGGAAAGACATGGGTTTGCCCGAGACATGGAGTTCTCCGTCCTTGACTGCTGCGAAGACAGTGTTACATTCGAGCTACACAGTGATGACAACACATTGAAGGTTTATCCCTACGATTTTGACCTTTACATTACCTATATACTGGAAGGAAACAACGTAGAGGTTGAGTGGAATGTCTTCAATCCTGGCAAGAAAGAGATGCTATTCCAAATAGGTGGTCATCCTGCTTTTAACGTTCCAGGAGTAAAGAAGGGAGAACCACTGAAAGGAAAGATACTATTTGACACCAACGAGAACCTTGAGAGGATATTCGGCAATGTTGGAGGTTGTATATTGCCAGAAAGGTTCCCGTTCAAGACGAATAACGGTGTATGGGACTTCAACGAGGACAGTTTCAAGGATGACGCTGTCATTTTTGACCATAGCCAAACTGAAAGCGTTGCCCTGCTCGACACAGATGGCACACCTGCTGTCACGATATCCATGACTTGTCCTGCCCTTGGAATATGGAGTCCATACGGCAAAAATGCTCCTTTTGTATGTATTGAGCCTTGGTTTGGCATTCACGACTATGCAGGATACGACGGTGAGCTAAGCGGGAAATATCTGATAAACAGGCTACAGCCAGGCGCAACATTCCTGGGAGGCTACACCATAACCATAAAATGACATGACTACGACTTTGCTTCTGGTAAGACATGGCGAGACTATTGACAATGTCAATAGGATAATGCAAGGACAGACTCAGGGTGAGCTTACCGAGACTGGGGTAAGACAAGCCTCCAATCTTGCAGAGAGTCTCGCCAACACACATATTGATATATATATGTCAAGCGACCTGAAGCGGGCTTATGACACATGCAGGATAATAGCAGGAGAAGGACGCAACATCATCCGGACCCCATTGCTAAGGGAACGTGACTGGGGTAGTTTTACAGGGAAATACATCCCAGAACTGCAAGGCAAGATATGGCCTGACGACATTGAGACTCAGGCATCCATGGAAGCAAGAGCAAGTTCTTTCCTTAATATGCTCAGAAAAAAATACAACGGCAAGACTATTCTTGCCGTTGGACATGGAATAATAAACAAGGTCATACAGGCTGTGTTTTACAACAAGAGAATGTCTGACATTCCAAGGATGGAGAATGCAGAAGTAAGGACCTTGTTTATTGAATGATTATGGGAAGGCCATAGTTATCTCCTGCCACCTATACTTCTGCTTCCTCCTGATGACGAGCCGCCGGAACGGCTAAAAGAAGATGAACCACGATTAGACCCTGACGAGAAGGAACGACTTGAAGAACCTGACGAGAAGGAACGACTTGAGGAACCTGACGAGAAGGAACGACTTGAGGAACCTGACGAGAAGGAACGACTTGAGGAACCTGACGAGAAGGAACGACTTGGAGTGGATGTGCCTGCATTCCTCGAAGACGAAGGTCTTGTCACCGTTGTCCTTGTAGAGCTCTGACGCGTTGGTGTTCCTACAGTCTGTTCCGACCTCGACTTGTTTGTAATTGTAGTTCTCTGTCCTTGTCGTTCCGACTGAGTCATCTTTTCCCTGGACAAAGACGGATTCGTTCTTACGCTACGTGTACCTTTTATGTCACGTGAGCCTACTGTTGTCCTACCGCTACTTGCATTGGTCTGACTACCTCTTGTGCTTCCAAACCCCCTGTTGGCACTATTGGTTCCATTGTTGTTTCTGTCTCCAAATCCGCTGTTGCCGCCATTATTGCTGCCACCATGGTTTCTGTCTCCAAATCCGCTGTTGCCGCCATTATTGTTGCTACCATGATTGCCATGATGGTTTCCACCATTATGTTTCCTGTTGTCAAAACCATTCTTATAATCCCCTCTTGAATGCCTGTCTTTCATTCCGAAATATCTGCCGTTATCACGATGCTGGTTGTAATGTCTTCCATTATACCACGACCTGCCACCATTGCTGTGCCAGCTGTGCCCGCCTCTATATACAGTCCAGAAATGCGGTCTTCCAAAATAGAAATAGTCGCGGTGTGGGTATCGGGAGTATATTCCGAAATGCCAGTAACCAGCATGCCAATATAATGGACGATAGAAGTACGATGCTGCACAGAAAGCTGTATATTGCCAGTCAAAGAGAACGTAGCTGAGGTCAAGGTTCCTGTGAGTCCAGCAAACTCCATATACATCATCATAACTGTTGACAGACATCAGATAGTCAAGGTTTATCTCATATACTGCCTCATACTGCTCTTCCGTGAGATTGAGCTCGTATGCCATCTTGTCAGCGAGGAACAAAGCCTGTTGCCTTGCCTGCTCATAACTCATAGCCTCTGATGGTAATACCGTCATCAGCATAGCTGCCAGTGTGAATAATATTTTTTTCATGATTGTCTGGTATTTAATCGTTCAACTTTTGTTCACGTTGCAAAGTTCAGAATAAAATTCTTCTTTTCAAAAGGTTTTTCCCTAAACCATAGAGGAAAATCCCTAATTGTAAAAAAAAGGCAACACAATATTTAAAAGGTTGGAACGTTATATTTTAGGATTTCAACATTTGAAGGTCCTGCCTTGATGAGGTAGGAAAAGGATATCAACGAAATGCCTGAAATGACAATGTTACACGTAAGAAAGAAAAGAACGATTCTGTCATTGCTGATACTGACATGCATCATACCATCCCCAACCCATGGACAGGATGAGAAAGAAAAAGAGAAGGCTGCAGACAGACTGCTGCATGGCATTGAATACATGGTTGAGGCGCAAGGTAGCTTCTGCCATGGCAACACACCGCTATGGCTCAATGCCAACAAATATGGTCTTAGCTCATTAGAGGAAAGCAACGGCTACATCAGAGCAGGAGTGGCAAGGTCTATCGACAAGGACAATGAAAGGAAATGGGGAGTAGGCTATGCTGTCGATTTGGTATGCGCCGCCAACTACACCAGCAGTGTAATAGTGCAGCAGGCATACGCTGAAGGCAGATGGCTGCACGGAACACTTACCGTAGGCTCCAAGGAATGGGCGATGGAACTCAAGAACAACGAGCTGAGCAGTGGTGCACAAACCCTTGGCAAGAATGCCAGGCCTGTGCCACAGGTCAGAATAGCACTTGCAGATTATTACACCCTGCCTCTTACAAAAGGCTGGCTGCACTTGAAGGGACATATAGCATATGGTAAAATGACAGACGACAACTGGCAGCATGAATTCACCGGATGCAAAAGCAAATATGCCGATGACGTGCTGTACCATAGCAAGGCGGGATATCTGAAGATAGGTAATGAAGACCTCTTCTACCCTGTCTCGGTTGAACTGGGACTCGAGATGGCATCCCAGTTTGGCGGAACTACATACCGGAACGGTCCGGATGGCACAATGGTAAAAACTGAAAATGCGACAGGCATCAAGGCTTTCTGGAACGCTTTCGTACCTGGAGGTTCAGACAGCAATGAGACGACATACAAGAATGTGGAGGGCAATCATGTTGGAAGCTGGCTGATACGCCTCAACTATGATGATGACAAATTCGGGGCACACATCTACCTTGACAAATTCTTCGAGGACCATTCATCCATGTTCCAGTTCGATTACGACGGCTATGGAAGCGGGGAAGAATGGGACAAGAAAAAGAAAAGCAGATATTTCATGTATGACTTCAAGGACTGGATGCTCGGAACTGAACTGAACTTCAAAGACGGCAGTTGGATACGCGACATAGTAGTGGAATACTTATACACGAAATACCAGAGTGGTCCAATCTATCACGACCACACACAGTCTATCAGCGACCATATCAGTGGAAGGGACAACTTCTACAACCATGGTTCATTCACAGGATGGCAGCACTGGGGACAAGTCATGGGAAACCCACTTTACAGGTCACCTATTTATAATACAGATGGCACCATAAACATCGACAACAACAGATTCATGGCATTCCACCTTGGTGTAGCAGGAATGCCATCCGACAGAATCAACTACAGGATACTCGCCACTTATCAGGACGGACTGGGCACCTACGACAAACCATATACAAAAAAGCGTGAGAATGTCAGCTTCATGGCAGAGGTCGCATACGCTTTCGGGAAGAAACTTGAGGGATGGAGCGTCAAAGGAGGTTACGGAATGGATATAGGCAAGATTTACGGCGACAACTACGGATTTCAACTCTCCATAACAAAGAAAGGAATATTTTCAAGATGAAAAGACATATTCTCACAAGGGCATGCTTCATTTCATTTCTGACAGCATCTATTCTATCATCATGTACCATAGAGACGTCCAGTAACGGTGACTTTGACGGGTATTGGCATCTGACGGCTGTTGACACACTTTCAACAGGCACACGCACTGACCTAACGGGCAAAAGCATTTTCTGGGCTGTGAACGGATCACTCATTCAGACATACGACAATGACAGAAAGACATCGCTCGTCATGCACTTCAGCATGGAAAGCGACACATTACACCTGTTCGACTTGCATGTCAACGACCGTGAACAAGGAGACATACCTATTGAAGACCCTGCCATCCTCGCACCTTATGGCATCAATTCCCTAAACGAGAAATATTACGTTTCAAGCCTGTCTTCGTCACGAATGACTCTGGAAACAGCCTTCCTAAGACTAAGTTTCCGGAAATTATAGCAGTTTTCAGAACAAAAATACTGATTTGTGAAAATTATTCCGTAATTTTGTCCGCAAAATGAACAATACCGAGATACAGAGGGTAAAACAGCGTTACAATATTGTTGGAAACAGCAATGGACTAAACCGCGCTCTCGACGTGGCTCTTCAGGTTGCGCCGACAGACCTCAGTGTGCTCATAACTGGTGAGAGCGGTGTTGGAAAGGAGATTATACCAAGAATCATACACGACAACTCTCCAAGGAAAAGGGAGAAGTATTTTGCCATCAACTGCGGTTCCATACCAGAGGGCACCATTGACAGCGAACTGTTCGGACACGAGAAAGGCTCGTTCACAGGAGCCATCGGTGAGAGTGAAGGCTATTTTGGCATTGCCAACAAAGGCACAATATTCCTTGACGAGGTTGGAGAACTGCCTATTGCCACACAGGCTCGTTTGCTCCGCGTTCTCGAGACAGGGGAATACATAAGGGTAGGAGGACAGGACATCAGAAAGACTGATGTACGCATTGTAGCAGCGACCAATGTCAACATGAGAAAGGCTATCAGCGAGGGACGTTTCAGGGAAGACCTCTATTACAGGCTAAACACCATACCCATACAGATGCCTCCACTAAGAGACAGAGGCGACGACATTCTATTACTGTTCCGACTGTTCGCCATGCAGATGGCTGAGAAATACCGGCTTCCGAGAATAACACTCAGCGAGGAAGCGCAACAGATGTTACTACGTTACAAATGGCCTGGTAATGTCAGACAACTCAAGAATATAACGGAGCAGATGTCTGTTCTCAGCACGGAACGCACCATCACCCCAAAGGAACTGATACAGTTCATTCCCATTGATGAGGAAAGTACTCAGCTTGCTACCATCTCTCATTCGGGAGACAACCACTCTTTCGAGAGCGAGAGAGAGATTCTCTACAAGATTCTTTTCGAACTAAGAGGCAACGTAAGCGACCTGAGACGAGATCTGAACTCTCTTCGCAAACAGCTTGATGACAGACAGACTATAACAGATTCCATGGCACCGGCATTGGCTGGAAGAGCCGTGACCCAACATACCGGAACCCCTTTGGCTGAAGATGCCATAGCAGAGGAGATATCCGAACCTGAAAGCCTCAACTTGAGCGACCTTGGCAAGCAAATGGTTGAAAGGGCACTCGAAAGGAATGGCGGCAACAGGAAAAAAGCTGCCCAAGAACTTGGAATATCAGACCGTACATTATACCGGAAACTGAAGCAGTATGGATTATAGAACTTATTGAAAATTGAAGATGGAAGACGGAAGACGGAAGATGGAAGACGGAAGATGGAAGATGGAAGATGGAATTTTCAATCTTCAATCTTCATTTTTCAATTTTCAACATTTAAAAGATGTGGGCATCATGCTCTCAGTTTTTCTCCTTCTTGTATCATGCAGCGTAAGCTATAAGTTCAACGGAGCCAGCATTGACTATAGCAAGACAAAGACTATACAGATAGCAGACTTTCCCATTAGGGCCACATACGTATGGGGACCTATGGCACCCATGTTCAACAATGAGTTGAAAGACGTATTCGCAAGCCATACAAGACTTCAGCAAGTGAAAAGAAACGGCGACCTGAAAATTGAGGGCGAGATAAGCCAGTATCAGCAACGCAACAAGTCAGTATCAAGTGAGGGAAGCTCTGCTCAGGTGGAATTGTCTGTAACCGTTACGGTGAGGTTCACCAACAACACCAACCATGCAGAAGACTTCGAGAGACAGTTCACTTCCACACAGACCTATGACTCCACTCTCAGCCTCAACTCCGTACAGGAAGACCTTGTAGAGAAAATAATAAAAGACATAGTTGACCAGATATTCAACGCAACAGTAGCAAATTGGTAATATTAATCTATGAATCTGAAATACCTTATAGACAATCCGGAAGAGATGGACAGGGAGACCCTATACAATCTCCGCACCCTCGTTGCGCTCTATCCATACTACCAGACAGCAAGGCTACTGATGCTGCAAAACCTATATATCCTCCACGACCCGACTTTCGACGAGGAACTGAGAAGGGCAGCCGTCTATATTACAGACCGCAAGACTCTCTTCAAAATGATTGAGGCTGTACACTACCGTCTCACCCCTCCAGAGCAAAACCGTTCTTCCGAATCTTCTGCTGACTCCAAAAAAGCGGATACCAAGCAAGGGACAGACAACAATCGCACAACCAAGCTCATAGATACCTTCCTTGAAAGCATCCCAAAAGAAGAGAAGGAGGCTGAAAATCCAAAAAGAAAACCCACACCTGCTGATGCTGCCATCGACTATGTGGCATATCTGCTCGAAATAGAGAACGAGGAAGAACGCAATGGTGACAGTCTGCCAAAAATGAAAGGGCAGAGCCTCATTGACGACTTCATACAACGTGACGGAGGGAAAATAACCCTGAACGAAGACACGCCTCCTGAATCTGAGCTTCCACATAGTGACAACGATGAAAACAACACAGAAAATGGCATCTTTACCGAAACTTTAGCCCAGATTTACATAAAACAAGGCAAATATGACAAGGCTTTGGAAATTATTAAGCGATTAAATTTGATTTATCCAAAAAAAAATCGTTACTTTGCAGACCAAATCCGTTTCTTGGAGAAATTGATAATAAATAATAACAAATAAACTTAAAGAAAATGTACACATTATTTGTAATCCTTATCGTGATAGTAGCATTCCTGATGATAGGAATAGTACTGATACAGGAATCAAAAGGCGGCGGACTCGCCTCAAACTTCTCTTCGTCAAACCAGATTATGGGCGTACGCAAGACAACAGACTTCATAGAGAAAGCCACATGGGGTCTCGCAATTGCCATGGTGGCATTCAGCGTCATTTGCGCACACCTTGCACCAACAGGCAAGACTGAGTCAAGCGTTATTGAGCAGCAGGCTACAGAAAGCAGCAACACCAACCCCAACACACTCCCTAACTTTGGAGCAAGCCAGCAGAAACAAGCTGCACCAGCTGCAAAGGGTGGTGACAAAAAGGACGCACAGCAGCCAGCTGCCACTGGTAGCGAGAAGGAGACACCAGCACCAGCAAAGAAATAAGAGCACCTGACAAATTATAGCCTTTTCCCGACATGTCATATGCATGTCAATAAGGAAAAGGCTATTGAATGACTAAAAAAATCAGGCAATTTGTTGGTTATTTAAAATAAAATTTCTAACTTTGCACTCGCTTTAGAAAACTAAAGTATTTATGGTGCCCGTAGTTCAGTTGGTTAGAGCGTCAGATTGTGGTTCTGAATGTCGTGGGTTCGAGTCCCACCGGGCACCCTACCAAGTCCCTGCAAACCTATGTTTGCAGGGACTTTTCGTTTTGAGCAAATCTAATAGTGGAAAGATATTTCAATATTTTATTTTTACTTGAATCTAATGGTGAAAAACGTAAATATTGAAATCATGAAAAAAAAAATTTAATCCTTCTATAATAATAACTTGTCAACTTGTTTACCCGTCAACTTAAAAAAATTTTGGTAGATAAAAAAAATGCACTAACTTTGCACATTGGAAAAACATTAAACAAAAAGAAATGGACGATTATCATCCGGAAAACGAGAAAACGAATCTGAGAATGTGAGGAATACCTGTGCCTTGGCTCAGGGAGACGACATTTGCCCGTCCTCACATTGGAAACACTAAAAAAACAGAGGAAGCAAATGAAGACTTACTGGAACACCAATGGCTGCATATCAAAGTTGCAGGAATGGCAGCCAAACTGCTGGATACAGGTAACCTGCCCCACAGACGAGGACAGGGATGAACTGGAGAAGCGATTCGAGATACCAGACTATTTCTTTCCAGACATCAGCGATACCGACGAGCGTGCACGTTATGAATACGATGACGGATGGACTCTTATCATCCTCCGTATCCCATACGTCAAGGAGATACGCTCCAGGACTCCATACACCACAGTACCCCTTGGTATCATCCACAAGCGTGATGTCACCATAACCGTATGCTATTACGAGACAAACATGATGATTGACTTCCTCACCTACCAGCAGAAAAGGTGTGAGGGGTTTGTCGATTATGTGGATATGACTTTCCGCCTGTTCCTCTCGTCAGCGGTATGGTACCTGAAAAGGCTTAAACAAATCAACGCACTCATTGAAAAAGCAAAAAGGAACCTTGACAAGGGCGTAAACAACGAGAGCCTTATAGGTCTGTCAAGACTACAGGACTCGCTTACATATTTCATCACATCCATAAGAGGAAACGAAAACCTGCTGGCAAAACTGAAGTTCAAGCTTCAAGTTGACGAGCTTGACGCTGACCTCATAGAGGATGTAAACATCGAGATGAGCCAGGCAAGGGAGACGACAAACATCTATTCCGACATCCTGGAATCAACCATGGACACATATTCCAGTATTATAAATAATAATATGAACACCGTGATGCGTACACTCACTTCTGTGTCCATCATTCTCATGTTCCCGACGCTCATAGCCTCACTCTTCGGCATGAACCTCATAAACGGCATGGAGGACAACAAACTGGGATTTGTACTCGCACTGATATTGTCCGTCATGGTTTCGGGAGCATCATGGTGGATTCTGCGTCACAAAAGGCTTATATAAAGCCTTACATACAGCAAACACAATCATTTTTTCAACCAAAACAAAAAAAAGGACATTAAAAATTAGGTCAATACAATAATTTTACATAAGTTTGCAAACTGTAATTGACAGAACAGGATTGCATTGGGTCTTTAGTCGTCGATTTGTCATGGCAAGGATTTATCGACTCATCTGATTCCCAATCCTCGAATCCTCGCCCCACTGGATGTAAACCTTCAGGTATAGGGGGCAAATAATGAAACAATCCGATTCATAATCAAAAAATTGAAATGATGGACTCTCAAAAGAATGCACTACAAGAGGCAAAGGAAGTAACGGCAGCCGAGAATGTGGCAGCCGAGGTTAATGAGCAGACAGAAACCGTAACTCAGGAGACACCTGATGCTGAGACAGCAAAGCCTAAGTACACCACCAAGGAGGAAATACTTGCAAGGCTGCACGAACTGGCTACAGGGGAAGAAGTTCCCGAGAAGGCAGAAGTGGAGATGCTCAAGGCTGTTTTCTACAAAATCCACCTGACTGAGCGCGAGGCACAGCAGAGGGAATACATAGAGGCAGGAGGCGACCCTGACAAATATACCGTCCTTCCTGACGAGGCTGAGGAGACTTTCAAAGCCGAGATGGTCATAGTGAAAGAAAAAAGGCAGGAAGCCTTCGCAAAACAGGAGGAGGAGAAGAACAAGAACCTCACCTTGAAACGAGACATCATAGAGAAGATAAAGGCCATGGCTGCCACACCTGAGGAGGCAAACAAGAACTATCAGGAATTCAAGGAACTGCAGCAGCAATGGAAAGAGATAAAAGCTGTTCCGGCTGACAAGGCAAACGACCTTTGGAAAGACTACCAGTTCAGCGTGGAGCAGTTCTACGACCAACTGAAACTCAACATCGAGGCAAGGGAATATGACTTCCGCAAAAACCTTGAGGCTAAGACTGCTATATGCGAGGCTGCCGAGAGACTTGCCGAGGAGGAGGACGTGGTAAGCGCATTCCACCAGTTGCAAGACTTACACGTACAGTACCGTGAGACAGGACCTGTAGCAAAGGAACTCAGAGAACAGATATGGGCAAGGTTCAAGGCTGCATCTACCGTGGTGAACAAACGCCACCAGCAGTATTTCGAGGAACTGAAAGCTAAGGAAGAGGACAACCTCAACAGAAAGACTGCCCTGTGTGAGAAGGTTGAGGAGATTCTTACCTTAAACATTGAGGGTGGCTCCAAATGGGAGGAACTCACAAAGGAGATTATTGAAATACAGAAGGAATGGAAGACTATTGGCTTCGCACCCCAGAAGATGAATGTCAAGATATTCGAGAGATTCCGTGAGGCTTGCGACAAGTTCTTCAACTCAAAGAGTGAGTATTTCAAGGCTCTGAAAGCACGCCTCGCTGACAACGCAGCCAAAAAACAGCAGCTCATCGAACGTGCAAAGGAACTCTGTGAGTCAACGGAATGGAAAGAAACCGCTGACAAGCTCATAGCTCTTCAGAAGGAATGGAAGACCATCGGTGCTGCGCCCAAGAAGGTGAGTGACCAGCTGTGGGAGGAATTCAACGGTCTGTGCAACAAATTCTTCGATGCACGCAATGCAGCACAGTCGGGAACACGCAACGAGGAGAAGGCTAACCTTGAGAAGAAGCGTGACGTGATATCACGTCTTGAGGCTCTCATAGGTTCCGACGAGGAGGGTATCCACGATAAGGCTCAGGCTCTCGCTGAGGAGTTCTCCAAGATAGGGCATGTGCCATTCAAGGACAAGGACAAGATTTACAAGAAGTACCGCGAGACGCTCGACAAGATATACAAGCAGCTGAACATCACGTCAGCCCGCCGCCGCCTTGACAAGTTCAAGACTAACATCAAGAGTATGGCTGAGAAGGGCGCAGATGCCGTTGACAACGAAAGGGCACGCCTCATGCGCCGTTACGAACAACTGAAGCAGGAGATAATAACCTACGAGAACAATCTCGGCTTCCTCAACGCATCAAGCAAGAAAGGAAACAGCCTTGTCGATGAGATGAACCGCAGGGTTCAGAAACTCAAGGACGACATGGAACTCGTAAAACAGAAGATTAAGACAATAGACAAAGAATGCGAATAGTCCAGTCATCAATAGTGCGCGCCTTAGTAGCCTTTGCCGTAGGCGTGCTATTGGTAAAATTCCGTGAAGACATGTTAAGATGGCTCACCATGGTTATCGGCTTGCTCTTTACGGCATCAGGAGTCATCTCGTGTGTGGCTTACTATGTGGAACGGCGCAGGATTCAGAAAGCCAATGCCATTTCTCCTGACATGGCAGAGAAGCCTCGCTTGCCCTTCTTCCCCATAGTTGGTGTTGGAAGCATCATCCTTGGCATCATGCTCATATCCATGCCTTCTGACTTCATCATTGGTGTGGCATACGTTCTTGCCTCCATGCTCATTCTTGGTGTCATAGGACAGTATGCTTCTCTCGTAAGGGCATCAAGGGTTTTCCGCATACCCATTATCTTCTGGATTATGCCATTGGCAGTGCTCGCTGTGGCTATATACATATTGGTAAGCCCGATGGAAGCCACAGCCTTGCCTCTCAGGATTATCGGTTGGTGCCTCATGCTCTATGCCGTCATTGAGTGTGTCAATGCCATAAGGATACATAGGGGCGACCGGTCTATCACCAACCACACTACGGAACAGGTGGATAACGAATAATTTTCAATGCACATAGCCCAGGGTAGAGCGTTGCTACACCCTGGGTTTTTGTATATATACAATATGGTGAATTTCACACAATACGGTGGATGTCCCAATGCAAAGCATTGCAAGTGACAATGCAAAGCATTGCAAGTGACAACGCAAAGCATTGCGTTTAAACAACGTTAATTATATCTACTTAAGTTTCTGTGATGTTGATATTCCCATAGGACCTGGAGACCCTGTTAGCGGAGAACTCAATGACGCCAAAAGCAACATAGAATATGGTTATGAAGACAAGTGGCTGAGCGACTTGCATTGCTAAGAGACGAAGGCATAGTGGTGATATGGAGACCTTTCCATGAGGCAGCAGGCAACAGCACCATATACAGCGATGGCAAGGCATGGTTCTGGTGGGGAGCCGATGGTGCCGAACCATGTGTGAAACTATGGAAAATGATGTATGACTATTTCGACTCAAAGGGATTGCACAACCTTATATGGGTTTGGACATCTCAGACAAAGGATGACGAATGGTATCCCGGTGACGAGTATGTTGACATGATAGGCAGGGACCTGTACAACTATACTACAGATGATGCCACATACAACTTCAACTACCTGACAACTTATTACCCACACAAGATGATTGCCCTTTCGGAATGTGGATACAGCGGTGGCACAAACCCATACATGAGTGAGCAATGGGAAAACGGGGCGAAATGGAGTTACGGCATGCCGTGGTATCACTATCAATACAATGGTGGCAACCATCAGTATGCCAACAGCGACTGGTGGATAGACTGGTTCAGACAGGACTATGTGATTACAATGGATGAGATGGCAACGCTCAAGGCGGAATACTTGTCAAAGGCAACGGGTATTGAGGAGAATAAGCAGGCTGCCACTTACGTCAGCGGATGGCATAACCTTCAGGGTATGAGAATAGAGAAACCCACAAAACCAGGCATATATATCAAAGATGGGAAAAAGGTAGCCATCGGGATGTAAGAAAACCTAATATTCAGATACATAAACCTGTCTTCACTTTACATTTTACGCTCAGCAGGAAAACAACAATCCTGTTGAGCGTTTTTTTACTCAAGTTTTGGGAGTTGTTTTCCTACATCTATCAGGCGCACCATACAGAATCCTAACTGCTTGAATCTGAGCAGTTAGGATTTTTTAGTTTGTATTTTTGGCAACATTTTGGCAACGTATTTTGATGCTAATTTGTTGTGGTCACTAAAAGCCGAGTCGTTTTCACATTCTTTCACACGTTTTTAACAGATTATAATTGTGTTGTCTGTAGTGAGAATTCTTCATCAAGTTGCTAAATAAACGTAAAGTTCACTGCGTTTATGCGAGATTGTGAAGTATTATATTTATCTTTGTACACAAATTCGTATCTAAATATGGCAAATAAAGAATTAAACCGGCTAAAAGT
>SAMEA3663090__coassemble_169_pt1 | contig 27963 bp, 22 predicted proteins | sample SAMEA3663090__metabat2_high_PE_006 | metagenome-assembled genome bin SAMEA3663090 (sample SAMEA3663090) | pig gut metagenome | biome: pig gut; feature: pig-associated habitat; material: faeces | place: France | collected 2012 | reverse complement strand
ATATTTATGAGACTACCAACTTTTTTATAAACTATTTCTTATCCCGAACTGGGGTTAATTGTGATATATTCGTTGGTAAAAGGACACTGATAGTTGAAAAAAAGTAGTAACTTTGTAGGATACTATTAATACCGTTGACTTAATGGAAATTATAAAAATGAAAAAACAAACATTACAAAAACTGATTATTACTGCTTTTTCGCTGCTGTTCCTGTCGGTAGAGGGATATTCAGCAGGGAATGTAAAGGTGAAGGAGACTTTGAACAGAGCACCTGTGGCAGTCCTTACTAAGACAGGAGTTCTCGTATCATGGCGTTCGCTAACAGCCGACGCAGAAGGCACTTCGTTCAATGTCTATCGTGACGGAGTGAGAGTTGCCACGGGTTTAACGTCAAAAACCAATTTCCTTGACAAGGATGGTGTCGCAGGAGCCACTTACACTATTGAGACGGTGGCAGGTACTGTCGTTGAGACATGCGAGGCAAAGGCATGGAACAATATGTTTACTACCTTCGGAGTGGAACGCCCTGCCGCACAGGCAGCTGCCAATGGTGCCATGGGACGTTACAGGCCAGATGACATCAGTGTTGGTGACCTCGATGGTGACGGCAATTATGAACTGGTGTTGAAATGGATGCCTGACAATCAGCAGGACAATGGCTACAACGGCTATACTTCACCTTGTATCATTGATGCATATCGCATGGATGGCACCAGACTATGGCGTGTCAACCTTGGACTGAACATCCGCTCAGGCAACCACTATACACAGTTCCTTGTCTATGACTTTGACGGTGACGGCAAGGCTGAGATGATATGCAAGACGGCTCCTGGTTCTATTGACGGCAATGGTGAGTATGTGTCAAAGGCAGGTACAGAGATTGCTGTCACGGGTGTCGATAACACGGCAACGTATGTAAACTCAAAAGGAAGAATAAGCGGAGGAGAGGAATTCCTGACGGTATTCAATGGTGAGACAGGTGCAGCCATGCATACAATATTCTATTCGCCAAGCCGCTCAGGCATAGATTTCCCAACGGCTGCTTCCTCCTATTCCTCAAGTGTGTGGGGAGACTCAAACTATAACCGTGGAAACCGCTATAATGCTGCCGTTGCATACCTTGACGGCTTGGATGCACTGCCTTCGGCTATTATGCAGAGAGGCTACTATACAAGGTGCTATGTATGGGCTGTTGACTGGAACGGAAAGAAACTATCGACCCGATGGCTGCATAAAGGTACATCTTCCTCGGCATGGGCAGTCGTTGACGCAGAAGGCGCTACGCTTGCCTCCGGAAGCGGCTCCTCAAGCTATGGACAGGGAGTCCATGGAATCAGTGTGGGAGATGTTAATGGCGACGGATATGATGAGATAGTGACGGGTGGTGCTACAATTGGACATGATGGTTCCTTGCTATGCTCTACGGGCAAAGGACATGGCGATGCCATTCATCTTGCCGACCTCTGCCCGGGAAGGGAAGGACTGGAGATTATGATGCCTCACGAGGAGAGCCCTTATGGATATGACGTGCATGATGCCACGACAGGAGAAATAATTGTCAGTGCAACAAGTAGTGGGGACAATGGTCGTGGACTGGCTGCTGACTTCATACCTTCCAACGAGGGATATGAGTTCTGGTCGTCAGCCTCAAACAGCATATACTCCTGTTCTACCGGAGCCGAACTGCTTACAAGCCGACCTGACATCAATTTCCGCATATACTGGACTGGAGATCCTTTCGACCAGACTTTTGATGGCAGGTATGCCAGTGAGACGGGATTGTGCGCACCTCGTATCAGGAACTACAATACTGCAAAGGGAAGTATCAATACTTTCCAGGAATTCACAGCCTATGGCACTCCTTCTACCTGCAACACGACAAAGGCAACACCGTGTCTTCAGGCGGATATCCTGGGCGATTGGCGCGAGGAGATTGTCATGTTCAGACATGAGGATGACTATTCTTCCGACCAGTGTACACTTATGATATTCTCAACACCTGAGGAAACAGAATACAAAGTGCCATGCCTCATGGAAGACCATATATATAGAATGGGTATAGCATGGCAGAACTCGTCATACAACCAGCCTCCGCATCTTGGATACAGCCTGCCAGAGTTTCTTGGTATTGACAGAGCTACTTATGTCACACATACTGCCAACAATGCGCCGGAGGCTCCTACTGAAATGCCTGACAATCCAGACGGAAGCTATAACGAAGTGTTGGCAACACCTGGTGAAGATAAAGGTGTGGTAGTCGGAAAATGTTATACAGCAGGAATGTACGGGGAACTCACAGCGTCAACGACTGGCGGTTATCTCAAGATGCGCACGGGAAACAATGACAACACCATAACGTTCACGGTTAATTCCGGATATATCATCACAGGAATAACGGTTGAGGCTTATAGCAACAACAAGTCAACTATTGCTGACCGCTCAATCACCCTGACGGATATTCTTGTCGATGGTGATGAGACTTCCGTGCTGGATAGTCCCGTGGCTTTCCCCGGCGGTACCATGGGAACAACGCCTGTACAGGCTAAGGCATCTGGCTTTGAGGCTAAGGACAGTATCGTCTTGAGGTTTGACAACTCTCTCATCACAACTTCCGATGTTGATGCAGCCGGAAAGAACAAGCAGATAATGGCTATCGTGACATTCACCTACATGAAGGACAATGCCGTAGAGAAGGTTTCCGTGAATGTCCCATATCCGGCAAATCAGGCTATCTATGACATGTCTGGACGTAGGGTGGGCGCAAATGCACGTGGACTGCTTATAATCGGTAACAAGAAGGTTCTTGTGAAGTGATGAAGATTAAAGGTTGAGTCCTTTAACCTTTAAGTTAGTTCCCCCTCCCCTTGGGTTGAGGTTTTCTTCTACCCGAGGGGAGAGGGAGAAAAACAGGTGGTTTTCAAAAAATTACTCTGCGTTTTTTGAACAAGAAACATGCGGTTTTCAAAAATTACTCTGCGTTTTCTGAACAAGAAACATGCGGTTTTCAAAAATTACTCTGCGGTTTTTGAACAAGAAACATGCGTTTTTCAAAAATTACTCTGCGGTTTTTGAACAAGAAACATGCGGTTTTCAAAAATTACTCTGCGGTTTTTGAACAAGAAACATGCGTTTTTCAAAAATTACTCTGCGGTTTTTGAACAAGAAACATGCGGTTTTCAAAAATTACTCTGCGGTTTTTGAACAAGAAACATGCGTTTTTCAAAAATTACTCTGCGGTTTTTGAACAAGAAACATGCGGTTTTCAAAAATTACTCTGCGGTTTTTGAACATAAATCTATTCTTTTTTTGCCGTTCTCAATGTATATCATGCCTTTAGAAGGCTTTGATATGCGCATTCCCTGAATGTTATATATAATGTCATTCTTGCTGTTGTCAACATGCGTGGTAGTTATTCCTGATGTCACGTTTTGACTGAGAAAATCCACAACTATAGGCATCACCTCATCGTCATAGTCTTTTCCGCCACCCATCATGCTGCCCATACTGCCGAGGTTAGCCTCGTTGAATCCATGGTTTGCACCTTCTATCTTGTTAAGCACAGCATTTGGATATAGTTCAACGGCTTTCTCAGAATTGGATATCGGTACGATGAAGTCGTTCGTGCCATGTACTATGCATACAGGGTTAGGATATGTGCCTATATTGCTCCATACATCATAATCCTTGATGGAATTCACATAGGCCTCGCTCATGCTTCCGAAACTACCGAAGTCACCGAAACTACCGAAGCCCTCGAACATCTTGACCATCTCTGGGATATTGAAAGCAGGATAGAACAGTACCATGGCTTTTATGCCTGTTCCCAGTTCTTCTGCAAGAAGTGCGGACACGAGTCCTCCTTGACTGCTGCCCAAAAGCACCACATTGTCTGCATCTACGTAGTCAAGCTGTTTTATCCTCTGCACCACAGCCCTCAAGTCATCAACTTCAGTGAATACCGTCATGTCCTCTTCTGAGCCATCGCTCAAACTCTCGCTGCTACCTCCACAGAAGTCAAAGCAATAGGCAGCATAACCCTCAGCTGCAAGCTTCTCTGCATAGCCTGCCATGGCTGCATGCGTTAGCGAGCTACTATGAGACAACACCACAGCCGGCAACCTCCCCTGTGTGTCCGGTCTGTACATCACACCATAGATATTCAGCCCATTACGCTCACAAGTCAGTTCCTCACTGATGACCTCATGTCCTGACATGCATGTCGCTATCATAGCCAACATGCAAACAATCATTTTCCTTTTCATACCTCTTGTAATTTATCAATTATTTTAAACTTCGCATGTCTCCGACATGCTGTCTGTTAACGATTACCATAAATACGAAGCAAAGTTAGCTATAAAAACTGGACTGGAAAAACTTTACTCTTTTTTTCTTGCACTTCCAATTACTTGTGAGGTCTGTTTTTCATACTATTCTTTTCTGTTTATGCCATTAAACGTTATTCACGACAACTGACAAACGGATTAAATCCTGAACCCAAACGAATTAAATCATGTATGAAATAGTTTGCGTTGACGACAGCAAATCTTTGAAATGGAGATAAGGTTAATAACCTTTCAGTCGATAGATTAATAACCTTTCAGCCGATAGATTAATAACCTTATCTACAATGCAAACTATTTCGCCACACACTATAAATGGTATTGACTATGAATGATTTTACTTCACAGCCTTTTTTTATTGTTTTCTACTTCACTTCACAAGCTATGCAAAGTCTTCCTTAGAAGCTTTACGATATGGCATCTTGTCCAGAATAAACGCTGTGTCAATAAAAACAGTATGCTTTTCCTGACTTCATCACTTTTGTGCGCCATCATATAGCGCAGGTTGAAAATCAATGAGTTATGTAGAATAAATGAGAGACAAGGGAATCGCTCGTTTTCAACCTCCCATCATACGAAAGCTGCTGTAAGTCCGTCAAGCGATGGGTGAAGCGTGCTGGTATCGACAAGCACATCAGCTGGCATTGTGCTCGCCACTCCTTTGCCGTGAACATCCTCAACAATGGTGCCAATATCAAGACTGTTGCCAGCCTACTCGGCCACAGTGGGCTGAAGCACACCGAGAAATACACCCGTGCCGTTGACAAGTTGAAAGAGAATGCCATCAACATTTATGCCAAAAAGAAGGATGGAAATAAATGAAATTGCCATGACTATTATAGTAAGATGTATTTTACACAAGGCAGTAACACCACCTTGCTTCATTCTTTGCCTTGACCATTACGAGTGGCGCACTTTTTTGTTCGCCACACCACAGGAGCTAAAGAGAATGGCATTAACCAAACTAAACAAAACCTATCTGCTTGGAGCAACGAGAGAAATGGTATGGATTCCATACGAGGCTCAAAACATAATCAAAATCATCGGCGAGGCATGAAGACAGTTATTGTCAAATCATTTGCCGATGACTATGATTGCGACCATCTGCAATCCGATGAAGACATAAACCCACCTTAAAGCAGAGCAAAATGAGGCAAAGGAAGTTTTAGGCCTCTCTGCAAATTCGTTAAAAAGCATAAAAAGAAAGCCTTTATCACGGTTCTTCCGAGAATTGTTAATATCTTTGCATTGAACTTAAATAAAATTACGATGGACGATTTGAATCGATTAAAGGTTGTACTGGTTGAACAGAAGAAAACTGGCAAGTGGCTTGCAGAGCAACTTGGTGTTAGCACTACAACCACAAGCCGATGGTGTTCCAATGCATCACAGCCAGATCTTCAAACATTAAACAAGATAGCAAAAGTTCTTAATGTTAACATGAAGGACTTGCTAACAGATAACAAAATAGAATAAAGGCGAATCACATAACGTCTAAGAAATGACGCAAGAAAATAAAGACATACAGCCACAGGCTGAACCACATATCGTGAAGTCGCATGATATTCACATTGATGCAGACTATGCTGATTGGATTGCGGACATTAAGAGTCGCTATCGTTCTATGCTGAGAAGATTAAAAAACTGAAACAACTTGTTTCAGTAATCAATGCAGAGAAAATGCACCAAGCTGGTGCAGAATTGATAAATCCCAAACTCCAACAATCTGTTGGAGAATTACAGTTCACTGTTAATCATGGCATAGCGTTCCAAGTCACGGTTCTTCCGAGAATTGTTAATACCTTTGCATTGAACTTAAATAAAATTACGATGGACGATTTGAATCGATTAAAGGTTGTACTGGTTGAACAGAAGAAAACTGGCAAGTGGCTTGCAGAGCAACTTGGTGTTAGCACTACAACCACAAGCCGTTGGTGCTCAAATGCATCACAGCCAGATCTTCAAACATTAAACAAAATAGCGAGAGTTCTTAATGTAAACATGAAGGACTTGCTGACAGATAATGAAAAGTGATTATAACAGAATGATTTTTGTTTGAAATGAGAATAGTTTCTTTGTTTGCAAACATAGGTGTAGCTGAAGCATGCTTTCAAGAACTCGATGACGTCAATGTCGTCGTGGCAAATGAATGGTTGGCAAAGCGTGCGAATTTATATCAATCCATATATCCCGAATCAACAATGATTTGTGGAGATATAACTGATGAGAATATATACCAACAAATCTTACAGGCTTGCAGGAGGGAAAGAGTTGATACTATCATGGCAACTCCACCATGTCAAGGAATGAGTACAGCAGGACAAAAGATAAAGTTTGACGAGCGTAATACTCTTGTCATGCATGCTATCAGATTGATTCATGATCTCAACCCAAGATATGTGGTTATTGAAAATGTAACTGATTTTATCATTACTCCAATAATGTATCATGGGGTTGAAACCATGCTTCCTGATGTAGTTCATCAAGAACTTGATGCGGATTACGACATTGACATTCATACTATTGACACTGATGACTATGGTGTTCCGCAAACTCGTGATCGAATGATAATACTTATGACAAGACATGGACAAAGACGCAAATGGACATTACCTCCTGTAGAACAGCATAAAGTAACGATGGAAGAAGCCATTGGTGATTTGCCGTCTATAGATCCCTTTGTAAAAGACATACCTTATGAGGAATTCATTCAACGATTTCCACTGTATGAGGAGCGCAGACAACAAGCCTTGGCAATATCACCATGGAATATTCCTCCTGTCCATGTGTGGAGACAAGTTCGCGCTATGATGTACACACCAACAGGTCAAACAGCGTTTGACAATGAACCTGAATATAGGCCAGTGAAGTTGGATGGTACTTTTGTTCGTGGTTATAAAAACACATATAAACGACAAAACTGGAATACTCCAGCATACACCGTCACAATGGATAATCGTAAAATTTCATCCCAAAACAATGTTCATCCAGGGCGACTAATTGGACAAGACGCAAATGGACGAGATATTTACTCTGATCCAAGAACATTAACTCTTTATGAATTGATGAGAGTTATGAGTTTGCCTGAAGATTGGAATGTGCCAGCAAATACTGACGAAGCATTCTTAAGAAGAATCATTGGTGAAGGTATTCCACCATTGTTTATGAAAAAATTATTTCAGAATTTAGTAAATGGATAATACAAATAAACTCATAGGATTGTCATTGTTTTCAAATGTCGGTGTTGCTGAAGCTGGCATAGAAAAGAATAATCAGGTTTCCATAGTGTTAGCAAATGAACTTGATCATAAACGTTGCGAATTCTACAAATGTGTTCATCCAAACACAAAAGTGATAGAAGGCGATATTACAAAGGACGAAATTAGAGATACAATAGTGGAAGAAGCTAAATCACTAAATGTCAATTTCGTTCTTGCTACACCTCCTTGTCAAGGTATGAGTGAGGCGGGAAATCGTATAGAGTTTGATGAACGTAATGAGTTGATTTATTACGCAGTTGATGTTATTAAACGATTAGAGCCAAGGTTCGCGATTATCGAGAATGTGCCTACAATCTTGAAAACCAAGATTAAGTACAAGGGAGAGGTCGTTATGATTCCTGAGTACCTTCATCGTGAATTGGATGATAAGTACAATTTTAATCATCAATCATTGATTAAGGCCATGGATTGCGGTGTCCCACAAATGAGGGAAAGAAACATTTTTCTTCTTGTTAGAAATGATCAAAATGTGTCATGGGAATTTCCCAAGCAGCTGCCTGTCGTAAATCTTGAAGAAGCAATTGGCCATTTACCAAGTCTTGACCCACAATTGCGTGAAGGAATGGAGGTTACTTTGGAGAAATTCCCTGATTTTGAAAAGAAAAAAGCGGAAGGTCTAAAGATTTCAAAGTGGCACCGACCTCCAGTACATTCGTGGAAACAAGTGGAATGGATGATGCATACCCCAACTGGCAAATCTGCTATATATAATGAGGTATATTATCCTCAAAAAGAGGATGGAACACCAGTCGTAGCTCATCACAATCACTATAGACGTATGTATTGGGATAAACCTGCAAGAACTATGACAATGAACAATGGAGTCATATCATCGCTTGCATGCGTTCATCCTGGACGCCCCTATATTTCTAATGGAGAAGAATTATACTCTGATCCTCGAGTTCTATCAATCTATGAATTATTGATAGTTTCTTCTTTACCATTAGACTGGAACATACCAGATTGGGCAAACGAGTCATTCATTAGAAAAGTTATTGGTGAAGGTATTCCTTCTGCGATGATTACAGTTATTATCAATGAATTATTAAAACAATTATAATATGGCACTTATTATCCCAAAGTGTAATGCAGAATCTGAGACTCTAGACCTTACACTAAAAGTATATTATGATGCCCAAGACTGGGTGACAAACGCAGAATTAATAGACAGATTATCTATGTCTTTAATTAATGCAGGTATAGAAACACAAAAGAAGGAACCTCAGAGTTACACAAAAAAAACTCAGGTTCTCTCTTACTATGGTTTCATTGAATGGGAAGATCCTGACAACACTCAATCCAAACGAAGAATTACTGCTACAGGTCGAAAATTCTATGAACTTAGAAAAAACAATGACATACCTGCGGTACAAGCATTATTAGTAGAACTTCTAAAGAACAATACATTTGGGAGAAATGTATTGGGATGTGATTCTGATTCTGATTTGGAGGCTCCCAATATCTTTGTTAAAAGTACCATGATACTTGGTCACTTGACAAACAAAGAATTTGCCTATATTGTAGGAAACATGGAACTTGAGCATAAAGAATTTGCTGATGTCTTGTTTGAAGTTTTGATTAAGAGAGAACGTGGCATTCAGGTCGTACCTTCAGATGCTGCAAGCAAATGGGCAGACCCTAAACCAATTTTAGCATTGGCAGATTGGGGGATGTTTACAACTCAGAAGCAGGGGGCTTCAAAATATTACTATTTGCATAGAGATGTTATTGAGACCCTTGGTGATGAGTTAGCATTGCTAAGGACAAAGAATACAGAGCCTAAAAGACAAAGTAAAAAACATATTTTTTCTTCATCACAGGAGGAAGCATCTGAGAGAATTTCAAATTTCTCAAACTATATAACTGCAATAAAATCTAAACCGTTCTTGCTTCTTGCAGGTATTTCTGGTACAGGTAAGAGCCGCATAGTACGAGAATTTGCGTTCAAGTCATGCCCAGAATATTTGCAAGATAAGGACGGTACAACTCCAGGTAACTACTGCATGATAGAGGTGAAACCGAATTGGCATGACTCAACTGAATTGTTGGGGTACTATAGCCGTCTCGGGAGTAAGCCAGGGTATCAGTTTACGAAGTTCGTTAAATTCTTGGTGAAGGCCAAGATGCACCCCAATGTGCCATTCTTTGTTTGTTTGGATGAAATGAATTTGGCTCCTGTGGAACAATACTTTGCTGAGATTCTAAGTATATTAGAAACACGTAAAGTGGTAATAGGAGAAGATGGCGACAAGACCATAAAGACAGAAGCCATCATCGATGCAGAACATTTTAAGGCTCTCGGGAAGATAGGTGGTTTTGCACCGAACTTTTCAGATCGTGACATCTACATGAAACTGTACGACATAGACACAGAAAGTGATATCGATGAAGCGGTAGGCAAACGTACTGACCTAAAAACCGAAGGTCTAACCCTTCCTGACAATGTTGTAATCATTGGTACAGTCAATATGGATGATACCACGCATCAGTTCTCCCGTAAGGTGATTGACCGTGCCATGACTATAGAAATGAATGGAGGCAATCTGCGCAATATGTTCGGTGGTAGTAAGAACTTAGAGTATTTGCCTAACAAGGAACAACAAAAATGGCAGAAAGCATTCATTCGTAGATATGTAACAGCTGACGAGGTTCTGGAGGCACATTCAGATGTTGCAAAAGAATTAGTAGAAAAACTTCCTGCACAGTTGGAGGAAATCAACAAGGCGTTGAAAGGAACTCCTTTTGAGGTGAGTTATCGCGTGCTGAACGAACTGACTATTATGGTTGGTGTGATGCTTGATGAAGGGAAGCAACTAGATGATGCCATTGCGCAATCGGTGAATAACATTCTATTGATGAAGATTTTGCCACGCATTGAGGGCGATGCTGAAATGTTTGCATTGTCAAGAGAATACAAGACAAAAGTTGGTGTAACGTATGATAACCGATTGGAATGGTTGAAAAATATTGCACCAGACATCAAGGAACCATTGACTGATGCTGAATCTGATAATAACGATACAGAAGAAAAGGCAGAAGCTGTCAAAGAGCACCAACCTACTGCAAAAGATAAGATACAAGAAATGATTGACCGACTGAACAATCAGGAGTTCACTCGTTTCTGGCCTTAATCAATTTTTGTTTGAAATATAAATAATATGGCAAAAGATTTAACGGTTTCACCTATTGAACGTCAAAACATTCTAAATAATAGAATGGCAATACCTCGTATACAGGAAAAACTGAATGTGGAAGCATATCAGTTTGAAGGTAAGTACTATTTGACAAAGCAAATGGTTGCTGATTTCTATGAGGTAGATATAAGGACAATAGATAATTACCTATCATCGTACGAAGACGAGCTCAAGCACAATGGTTATTTTTTATGTAAGGGTAAATCGCTGAAAGAGTTTAAGTTACAATTTGCTCACGAAAAAAGTTTCATGAGCAAAATTACTCAATTGGGACTATTTGATTTTCGCGCTTTTTTGAATATCGGCATGTTATTGTCCGAGAGTGAGAAGGCAAGGGAGGTTCGTAGCGTAATATTGGATATTGTAATATCTACCATAAATGAAAAAGGTGGAGGAGGAACTAAATACATTAATTGGAGAGACCGAGAATATTTACCTGCTGCAATACAAGAAACGAACTATAGAAAGAACCTGACGGGTTCCATTAAGGAATATGTAGATGGACATAGAACTTATAAATATGCTTCAGTTACAGATATGATATATATTGCTGTATTTCATGAAAATGCAAAACAGTATAGACGTTTACTGCAACTAAAGCCCAAAGATAATGTAAAGGCAACCATGTATGCGGAAGTTCTTAGGGTCATCAGTTCTTTTGAAAATGGAATTGGTGGTGCAATCTCTGAAAAGTCTAAAGCACTTGGACGAAAAATAACACTTCAAGAGGTTCAAGAACTAATTAATGCACAAGCAGACAGCCCTGCTATGGCTCCATTTCTATATGATGCAAGACAAAAAATGGCTTCGCTTGATCTTGGGCTCAGAGATGTGTATCATGACAATATAGCTGGTTACCTTAGGGCATTATCTCCAGAAGAATTCGACAGGTTTATTGGGTGTGACTCAGTCGATTTAGAACAATTATTAGACAATGATGAAAATAGACTTGTATTAGAAAGACTGAAGAAGTAAGTTTATGGGAGATTTTACATATTTGACTCTTAAGGATATATTGACCTACTATCGTGAAACCATTGACCAAAGTGGTGGAGGTATGTTTGGTATTCGTGAACAAGATGGAATAGAGAAGATTCTGGATTTTGTTCAAAACGATATGTATTATCCCACGTTGGAGGATAAACTAACTTATTTGGTCTATGCATTTTGTACTGGACATTACTTTGCTGATGGTAATAAAAGAATTTCATTGGTTATAGGTGCTCATTTTCTAATCAAGAATAAACGAGGATGGGCAGGATTTCACTTTTTGCCATATATGGAGGCATATATCTGGCATGTTGCAGCTGGCAATATAGAAAAGGAGTTGTTTGGTAAAATTATTCATGCCGTTATAAATCGCAAAGAATTGGATGAATCAACAAAGTTGGAAGTTATAAATTCTATGAAAAAAAGTCCTCTATATTCGGAAGAAGGAGAATAAGTAAAAGATCATAAATCATGCAGACAGAGGTTTTAAGATTCATTCATCCCGACTATGAGGTGATTGTCCGCACGCAAGACATTAGCTATTCGTGGGAACGCTTCAAGGGACGCATCAATTATTCAAGGAGAGACAATCCTAATATTGATGCGCCTGAGGCTTATTGCCGTTATACCTCAAAAGATGAATGTGAACTTTACCTATACAGTCCTATAATAGGGAAGAAAACTGATGAGGAAGAGGAAACAAAACTTGAAGCAGGTAAGGTGTGGGATAAACTGTGGCCTGTCATCTTTGAAACCTGCAAATATCAAGTACGTTTACTATTCCATGGTGTTGATAAGGACTCTGTTCCAGAAATCCGACATGTACGAAAAGACATAGAGGATAGCTTCTTTGTTGATGAAGAGTTGAATGGAAGGGAAGAAAAATCCCTCACGGGAGAGTTAGACTTCTTGAATGAGCCAGGAGTGTTCAAACTAGATTTCTCCTATCAGAAGAATGGCGTCCGTAAAGACAGCTATGTTACGTTTGATGTGGTATCGCCCAAACTCGATACAAAAAACGATTACAAGTCGCTGTTGCGAGAAGTTAATGATGAGTACGAAAATGTCATCTATCGCTATCTGAGTATCACTCTTCAACAATTCAGTCGAGGACGAATCAATACCGATGCTACATGGATGGCTGCATTCCAAAGCGTTGTGGATGATTATGTGAAGAACGTCAAACGTGTGATTCAGAATCCACATTCACAGATTGTGAACTTCCGTACATCACGAAAAGCAGAACAGATTAAGTTCTGGACTCCTGCAATGGAAGAGCGCTATGGCGAAGTGGAGAAGGAAGGGAAACTGGAAGAGTATTACTTTGGCTATAATGAAGTGCGTTCTACCCACGACACGATGGAGAACCGTTTCGTGAAATATACTCTTCAAAGCATTGGACGACGACTTTCTTCTGTAATAACCACCGTACTCAACTCCTCACAAGAAGAACTCTCAGAACGTCATCGCAAGATGTGGACAGACTATCAAGATTCTTTGAGAAGACTGTCAAAACACCCATTCTTCAAGACTGTAGGCCGTTTCGATGGAATGAAACAAGAAAGCCTTGTTCTGCAAAGCCGATTGGGTTATCAACAGATATATAAAGATTGGCTCAAACTGAAACGAGGAATTGACTTGTATAATGGAGCTGCGAACATTGGCACCCTACAAATATGGGAGATCTATGAGCTTTGGTGTTTCATCAAGATGAAGAAACTCGTTGCTGATGCTATGGGTATTGACCATAATAAACCATCGCATGAACAACTAATAACAGAGCCGAAAGGAACGCTACTCAATCCGTTTACAAATTCTTCGTTGGAACATATTGTAGAATATCGTTATCCAGAAGCAGAGGATGATGATACGGATGAACGCAAGGAACAACTTGCTTCTCATGAGGGTGACGTGGTTACTCTTCATTACCAGCATACGTTTAACCGCGCAAGTGGTAAAGATGAGTATGGAATGGGCATCAATACGGCGACAACAGAGCAACGTCCAGACATTGTGCTTAATATTCGCAAGGCATCTGGCGAAGTTGTCTTGACCTATCTGTATGATGCGAAGAATCGTGTCATCAACGACAAGAAGCTTGATAAAGACTTTGAGGAACAAGATATAGTCGAAATGGCAGATTTTCCAGGAGGAGATTATCCGCCAACGGATGCAATCAATCAGATGCACCGCTACCGTGATGCTATTTATTATAGTAAAGAGCATGAACCATATCGCTCTAAGGAAATAATTGGTGGCTACATTCTTTTCCCTGGTCGTGGTAGCGACGAATACGTCAAAAAGCGTTACTATAGTGCGAGTGTAGATAGTGTGAATATCGGAGCATTCCCTTTGCTGCCAAATAGTGACTCCTTACTGAGAGCGCATTTGGATGATATCTTGATGAAATATACGGCTGCAGATACTCATGTAGCTAAAGCCAAGCCACAACGCACATTGGCATACGTTACTGAAGAAGAAAAGGCAGGAATGTTGCCTGATGATTTGGTGATGATTGCTGTTGCTGGCAGCGAAGAGAAACGTCAATGGACATTTGACAATCTTTGGTACAACATACCTTTGGATAAAATTGCCGATTCTCCATGGAACCAAGCGAAGTATTTGCTCTTGTATGTCAAGGGAGAGAAATTCGTGGGCAATCTCTGTAAGATTGTCCGTACAAAGCATGATGTATGGACAAAGGAAAAGTTGGTAGAAGGGAACTATCCTGATGCTCCCAGTCATTCAGCTTACTTCATGATTCGAATAAGGAAACCTAGTGACACAGACGTAGAATTACAAAAGTTGCAGTTCAACGTCAAAGACATCCCCAATAAGTATTGGGGCAATGAACGCATGGCATTCATGCTGGTCAAGTTGAATAGTCTGGAGAATGATGTTGAAGAGTGTAAATGAAATCAGACATTAAAATGGGAAAAATATACTTATACAAAACGGCAAACAAATCAGTGGCGGTACAGGGTCGAGTAAAGCGAGGGAGTTTCACCCTCACCCTCTCACAGAACCGTGCGTGAAAGTCTCCCCTCACACGGCTCTTCACACTTTTGGGAAATAATTGAGTAATCCTCCATACAAGCATACCGACTTTTTTATTGATTCACGTATCTTAAAATTACATTCAAAGTTGCTAAAAATTAACGAGTTGTGCAAATTTTTAAAGAACTATTCTGCTATTTAAAACGTTAAATATCATGGCATTATATTAACAATTGAATAAGGATTTCAGTATCTGTTTTTCGGAACATCTAACTGGATACCCTATAAATTTGTTGTTCTGGTCATTGACAAATTCAAACAAGAAGAGTAGCAACTTGTTGACTTGTCAACTCGTTTTTTCGCAAAGCTCAAGGAAACTCCTGACAGCATGTCGAAGACATGCGAACCAACGGTCACTGACCGAAGGGAAAAGAAAACTTGAGTAAAAAAAAGGCATTCCTGCAAGCAACGTGTCTTGAGGAATGCCAAATCAATGATAGAAAATATATGGATGTTATCCATTCCTTATTTAAAGATGTGTGTGCATGACGTTAATCTCTTGATTTCTTGTCTTTGAGAAACTTGTCAACATGACATGCCACCTTGCGTCCGCTTGCCATTGCCCTTACGACAAGTGATGCACCACTTTGTGCGTCTCCTGCCAAGAATACATTCTCCGGATATTGTGGATGCTCAGGCTTGAGGAATCCCATGGCAAGCAGTACTATTTCTGCCTTTATGATTTGTGGTTTCCCTACTGGTTCCATTATTGGTCTGCCTCCTTCGGGGTTAGGCTTCCATGTTATCTCCTGAACCTTTACTCCTGTCAGTTTGCCATCCTTGCCTAAGAACTCAAGGGTGTTGATGTTCCATCTGCGCACACAGCCTTCCTCATGGGAGGATGTCGTCTTTAGAGTGCGAGGCCATTCCGGCCATGGATTCTTCGGGTCTTCCGGTCCTTCCACCGGCTTTGGCATTATCTCAATCTGTGTGACGCTCTTGCATCCCTGTCGGTGTGCCGTGCCGATGCAGTCGGAACCAGTATCTCCACCACCTATTACCAATACGTCTTTGCCCTTGGCGTTTACAAGCTCGTCGCGTTTGAACTCCATTCCGGCGAGGACTCTGTTCTGCTGTGCCAGCATTTCAAGTGCAAGATAAACACCTTTCAGCTCACGTCCCGGAACTTTCAAGTCGCGTGCCGTAGGTGTTCCCGTTGCAATTATGTAGGCATCGAATCCTTCCGGAAGTTTTGCACAGTCAATATCGCATCCATATTTGAATACGATTCCCTCCTCTTCAAGAACCTTTATCCTTCTGTCTATGACATTCTTTCCAAGCTTGAAGTTCGGGATGCCATACCTTAGAAGTCCACCTGCTGCCTCGTTCTTGTCGAATACGGTTACTGTGTATCCTTTGCGGTTAAGCTGGTTGGCAGCCACAAGTCCGGCAGGACCTGCACCGATGACGGCAACAGACATGCCGTTGCGTTGCGGAATCTCTACTCTTACATAATTCTCCTGGAAGGCATGTTCCGTGATGGCAGCCTCGTCTTCGCGGTTGGTTGTAGGCTCATGGTCCATGAGGTTGAGCACGCACGCTTTCTCACAGAGGGCAGGGCAGATGCGTCCTGTAAACTCTGGAAAGTCGTTGGTGGCGTTGAGCAACCTGTATGCCAGTTCCCAGTCGCCTTTGTATAGGGCGTCGTTCCACTCTGGTGGTTTGTTGCCAAGCGGACAAGCCCAATGGCAGAAAGGTACTCCGCAGTCCATGCATCTTGATGCCTGTTGCCTTCTGTCGTTACTGTTTAATGTCTGCTCCACTTCGGAGAAGTCGTGTATTCTATCGTGTATTGGTCTGTACCCTGCCTCTTTGCGTGCAATGGTCAGAAAAGCTTTCGGATTTCCCATTGTTCAAATTGTATATAAGCCTCATCCCCGTCTCCCCTCTCCAAAAGAGAGGGAGATGATATGATTTACGATGAGTGTTTGGCTATGTTAATTGTTTATAATCTTTTATCTTACCTCCTCTCTCCCTCCTTTAAAAGGTAATTGTCTCCCCTCTCTCTTGGAGAGGGGCCGGGGGTGAGGCTTCTTTATTCTAATAGTCCCTCTGCATGTCAGCTATCTTCTGTTGCAACTTCTTTACCTGCTCCTCCTGCAGCACACGTTTGTATTCAATAGGAACTACCTGTATGAATTCGTCAACATAATGGTTCCAGTCGTCCAGCATCGTGCGTGCAAGCTTAGAGCCAGTGTATAGATAGTGCTGGCGGATGAGTTCGTGCAGCTCTTTCCTGTAGCTGCTGTCTTCTACGAGGTTTATCTCCACCATGTCCATGTTGCAGAAGAAGTCGAAGTTGTGTTTCTTGTCCCAGACATAAGCCACACCTCCGGACATTCCGGCTGCGAAGTTCCTGCCTGTCTCTCCAAGAACAACTACGCGTCCTCCAGTCATATATTCGCAGCAGTGGTCGCCGGCACCTTCTATGACAGCAATGGCACCCGAGTTCCTTACTCCGAATCTTTCACCTACCTTTCCGTTGACATACAGTTCACCGCTTGTTGCTCCATATAGACCAGTGTTACCAGCAATGATGTTGTCCTCAGCGCAGAAGTTAGAGCGGATAGGAGGCTGTATGGAGACACGTCCTCCACTGAGACCTTTGGCGAAATAGTCGTTTGCCTCACCTTCGAGCTTGAAATCCACACCTTTTACAAGGAATGCTCCGAAGCTCTGTCCTGCTGAGCCTTTGAATTTCACGTTGATGGTCTTGTCTGGCAGTCCTGTCTCTCCATATTTCGATGCAATGATACCGCTGAGCATTGTGCCCACGGCACGGTCTGTATTCTTTATTGCGAAGTCAAGGTTCACCTCCTCCTGATTGTTTATGGAGTTCTCTGCACCATGTATGATACGCTGGTCAAGGACATCGCAGAGGTCGTGCTTCTGCTCCGAAGTGTGGTACAAGCTGCAATTTGCGCTCTCCTTGAAAAGAAGACGGCGGAAATCAAGCATTGCCCATTTGGTGCCCGGCTCTGTATGTTTCTGGACGATAAGCTCAGTATGTCCTACAATCTCGTTGAGGCTTCTGAATCCCATCTGAGCGAGATACTCCCTTACCTCCTGTGCGAGGAATGTGAAATAGTTTACGAGATACTCGTATCTGCCACGGAAATGTTTCCTCAATGCCGGGTCTTGTGTTGCTACTCCCATTGGGCATGTGTTGAGGTTGCACTTGCGCATCATCACACATCCAAGTACGATGAGAGCTGTTGTTCCGAAAGCATATTCCTCAGCTCCAAGAAGTGCCATGAGCACAATGTCACGTCCGGTCTTGAGCTGACCATCTACTTGAAGCCTTACCTGTCCGCGCAGTCCGTTCTTCACGAGTGTCTGCTGTGTCTCTGACAAACCAATCTCTGGAGAGATACCAGCGAAGCGCATGCTTGATGCAGGGCTTGCACCTGTTCCTCCTTCAGCTCCTGATATGACTATTAGGTCGGCTTTTGCTTTTGCCACTCCGGCAGCAATGGTTCCCACACCACTTTCTGCTACTAACTTGACGCTGATAGCTGCTTTCGGATTGACATTTTTCAGGTCGAAGATGAGCTGTGCCAAGTCCTCGATGGAATAGATGTCGTGATGGGGTGGGGGAGATATGAGTGATATTCCGGGAATGGAATGGCGTGTCTTGGCAATTATCTCGTTCACCTTGAAACCAGGCAACTGTCCTCCTTCTCCTGGTTTTGCTCCCTGAGCTACCTTTATCTGGATTTCCTCGGCATTGACAAGATATTCGGTCGTTACTCCGAATCTTCCAGATGCCACCTGCTTAGTCTTGCTTGAGAGAGAGATGCCATCCACTGTTGCCGTGAATCTCTCGCTGTCCTCTCCACCTTCTCCCGTGTTTGACCTTGCGCCGAGCTTGTTCATGGCAAGAGCCATAGCCTCGTGTGCCTCTTTTGACAGGGCACCGAACGACATTGCGCCTGTAACGAAATGCTTTACGATATTCTCGACAGGCTCTACCTCATTGATGTCTATAGGGTTCTTCTTGAAATCGAGGAAGTCACGTATGAATATCGGAGTCTCTTTCTCATCTACAATCTTCGAGTATTGCTTGAACTTCTCATAGCTGCCTGTTCTCGTTGCAAGTTGCAGGGAGGCTATCGTTTCTGGGTTCCATGCATGCTCTATACCATCCTTGCGCCAGTGGAACTGTCCATGGTTAGGCAGGAAGTCGGGGCGAGGTGCATCACCGAATGCCATGTCGTGGAGACGTATTGCATCCTTTGCGATTGTCTCCAGTCCTATACCTCCTATTGTTGACACCTCAGTGCCGAAATAAGATTTCAGCAGGCTCTCAGACAGTCCGACGCTTTCGAATATCTTCGCACCACGATAGCTCCTGATGGTGGATATTCCCATTTTAGCCATTATCTTGAAGAGTCCTTTCTTCACTGCCGATATGTAGTTTGCCTCTGCCGTGGCATAGTTCTCCTGTATCTTTCCCTTCTTTACGAGGTCGTCAAGGATGGCGTATGTGAGGTATGGGCAAAGAGCCGATGCTCCATATCCGAGAAGCAGTGCGGCATGCATCACCTCGCGTATCTCGCCACTCTCAACGATGAGTGCTGTCTGCACGCGTTTCCCCACGCTGATGAGATAATGGTGTACGGCACTTACGGCAAGGAGGCTTGGGATGGCTGCATGTTTCTCGTCAACATCCCTGTCGCTGAGAATTATATAGTTGTAACCTCCGTCAACGCTGCGCTCCGCATCATGGCATAGCTTGTCAAGTGCGTCTCTCAGTCCATCCTCTCCCTTGGAGCATTCGAAGACTATCGGCAACTTCACGGTGTTGAATCCCTTGTATCGTATGTTGCATAGAATGTCGAGCTGCGTGTTCGTAAGTATTGGATGTGGCAGCCTTACCATCTTGCAGTTTGTCTCGTCCGGATTGAGGATGCCAGTACCTACTCGTCCTATGTATTCCGTAAGCGACATTACGAGATTCTCCCTTATTGAGTCAATGGCAGGGTTTGTCACCTGTGCGAACTGCTGCCTGAAATAGTTGAAGAAGGTCTGTGGACGGTTGCTGAGTACGGCAAGCGGAGTGTCGTTACCCATGCTGGCTGTTGGTTCCTGTCCTTTTGTTGACATTGGAACTATAGTGCCGTCAACGTCCTCCTCTCCATATCCGAACATCATTTCCCTGCGCACAAGGTCATCGACGGAGTTGTCAACCTTTCGTCCAGACTTCAGTTTCTCAAGCTGTATCCTGTTTGTGCTTAGCCATTGGCGGTATGGATGGGAGTTTGCAAGCTGTTCCTTGATTTCCCCATCGTAGTATATTTTTCCTTCCTGAGTGTCAATGAGCAATATCTTTCCTGGTTGCAGGCGTCCTTTCTCGGCAATCTCGGCAGGGTCGAAGTCCATGACTCCCACCTCAGATGCCACAACCATCATGTCGTTCTTTGTGATGGTATATCTTGCAGGTCTCAGGCCGTTGCGGTCGAGCATACCTCCTGCGAAGCGTCCGTCGCTGAACAGTAGTGCTGCTGGTCCGTCCCATGGCTCCATGAGAATGGAGTGGTATTCGTAGAAAGCTTTCAGGTCTTCGGATATAGGGTTCTTGTCGTTGAAGCTTTCCGGAACCATTACTGCCATGGCATGTGGCAGGGACAGTCCGCTCATCACGAAAAACTCGAACACGTTGTCAAGGCTTGCCGAGTCAGACATGTCGGGCTGTATTATAGGCGATATGTTTCTGATGTCTCCCAGTGCACTGCTTGAGAGTACGCTCTCTCTTGCCTGCATCCATCCCCTGTTGCCTCGTATGGTGTTTATCTCTCCGTTGTGTGCAAGCAGTCTGAAAGGCTGTGCAAGACTCCATGTCGGGAATGTGTTCGTAGAGAAACGGCTGTGCACAAGTGCCAAGCCACTTGTGAAATAGGTGTTGGTAAGGTCGGGGAAATACTGCCTTACCTGCATGCTCGACAACATGCCTTTATATACAATATTCTTGTTGCTTAGGGAGCAGATGTAGAAATCCTTGTCGTGGATACGTTTCTCAATCCTTTTCCTTATTATATATAATGTGCGTTCAAACACCGGAACCTTGTCATCTGTGACGCCTGTTATGAACAGCTGTCTGATGGCTGGCTCCGTAGCGAGAGCCGACTCACCGAGACATGCGGGGTTTGTTGGCACATTGCGCAGATGCATCAGCTGCAATCCTTCCCTCTCTATTTCCTCTATCATTATGCTGAGTATTCCCTGCTGGCGTTCCTCGTCTTTCGGAAGGAATACGAGACCAGTACCATACTTGCCTTTTTCAGGTACCGGAATACCTTGCAGCAGAATAAACTCGTGAGGAATCTGGAGCATTATGCCCGCTCCGTCTCCTGTCTTGTTGTCAGCTCCCTCTGCACCACGATGCCTCATGTTCTCAAGTACACGCAGTGCATTATCCACAAGGTCATGACTCTTGTTGCCGTGGATGTTGACAACCATGCCTACTCCACATGCATCATGCTCGTAGGCAGCATTATACAATCCATTTCCCATCTTTTGCTTTCTTATTAATCTGATTGTTGTCTTATTTTCTATCAATTCGTCTGCAAAATTAATAAATAACTTTCATATTGTAAACGTATGTATGGATAAAAATGAATTTATTTAATCTAATAATTGATATAAAACAACAAACTGTAAGGATTGTAAAAGCAAATCCTTACAGTTTGTCGTGTTTTGCAATGTGTTTTATGTCGGAATGTAAATATGTTTAAGAAACAAGATTTATTTCTGTGCTTTTGTCCCGTCAGCATTCAGCAGTATTTTACAGCGTCCCTTTCTTGCCTCGAAGAAAGGCGGTTCATCCCTTAGGGATATGTCGCTGTATATGAAAGGTGCCACCTCTGTTCCTTTCCCGTCTGGCAGCAGCAGTCCGAACTTTCCTTCCTTTTCGGCTATCACCGGCATGGTGAGCAGGTCGTCAACATATATATATGGTGTGCGCAGGAAGTCGTATTCCGGTTCGATGAGTATGTTGCCGTCGCAGTCTGCCATTCCGAACTTGCCATCTTTCTCCACTATTTCGTGGAATTTGATGTATTTGTCCCTTATCCTTTTCAGGTAGCTTACCATCTTGCGTCTGTCGTTGACCATGCTCACTAAGTACTCGAAGGTATCGCAGTAGTTTGCCATGGCTCTTGTGAGTACAATCTTGAAGTCAAGACCGTCTATGGCATGCCTGTTGAGGTCGATATATCTCGCTATAGCCTTTTCCCTTTCGGGAATGGTCATAGTCTGAAGTCTTTCCTCGAACATCACCATGTTGCGATGTGTGCCTTTCATCGCCTTTATATACCGGTGTATCTGTCTTGACATCTCATTGCACACGAATTTGTCTATTTCCTGTTGCTCAATGGTATCGACATAGCTAGCGTCAAAGTTCTCTTGCGTTATCATATCCGTATCCTCCCATAGTTTTCGAGTTCACCTACAAAATTACTATGTTTTTCTGACACGGCAAAGAAAAAGGCATGGAAATTAAGCTGATTATATCTTGAGATCTACTCCTAATCCTATGACGCGGTTTGTTCGTGTGAACTTATTCACTGTCGTGGCGGCATCTGTTGTCACTGTCTTTGTGTAGTCGTCATAGAATGTCTGGAAATATGCGGCATTGACCTTTATCTTGTCTGTAACGTTGTAGCCTACGCCCAGTCCTACGGAATATGAACTTACGTTGAACGATATGTCGTTTATGCCGTCGTCCTTCATGGCATAGTCCGTAAGCTGCATTCCCGCGCTTACCTGCAGTCGTTTGTTGATGTCGTATTCAGCTCCGAAGAGGTATTCGTTGCTGTCGCCCAGCATGTTCTTTGTATATTGCTCTGTGTCAACGTCGAAGTAGTGGTGCCATCCTGCCATTATGCGAAGTGAAGGAAGTATGGAGTACTGTGCTCCCACGGTGAGCAGGGCAGGAGAGTCCTCATCCACTTTCTTTCCATCAGCAAACTTGTCGAGCATTGCTATGCCTTTCGCACTCTCGCTGTTTGCCGACTTGTTCTTAAGTCTCATCCTTGTCTTGAACTCATATTTCGCAGCGAAATTGAAGTTGCCGGTCTTGTAATCTACACCTATTATTGGAGCTACGCCCCATCCTGTCTGGTCGCAGTTTAGTTCAATATCCTGTGTGCCAACGCTCAGCTGTTGAGCCTGTCCACCGGCATTTGCCAGGAGTTCTGCGGCAGGATTGCCCATCTGCTCCATCACTCCCGAGTATGTGAACAGAGTGGCAGCAAGGTCAGTGAAATGCTCTGATGCATTCACCATTGACGATTTTCCGTCCTCGATATGCTCTATCTGTATGTTCTTTACATATCCATAGTAGTTGGCAGAGCCATAGAGGAGTCGCAGACCTCCATATACAGACAGGTTATCGGATACCTTGTATGCTGAACCAAAGGTGAAGCCATAGTAATACTGTCGTCCTCTCATGTATGAGTCGTAGGCATATTTGTTACCCATGCCATGGTTTGTCATGCCTGGTATTCCTGATGCTCCCAGCATCTGGTATAGCTGGTTGATGCTTGGCGCATATGAGGTGACGGCACTCACTACCTGTTCAAAGGAGCCGAGTCCGTTGTCGAAAGTACATTTTCCGCCTCCACCTGTTATGGCGAAGCCAAACTGGAAGCTCCATTTGCCTTTATTGTATGCTGCCTGTATTGATGGTATGACGGGAGCGTCAGCCTTTCCCTTGTATTTCCTCAGTGTGTTGCCGTCACCGTTGGCATTGAAGGCGAACAGTGGAAAGTCGGTCTCCACGGTACGTGTCTGGTGTGCGTTCTGAAGGTTTAGTGACACATGGAATCCATTCTCAAGGAAAGCCACACCGGCAGGGTTGCTATACACTCCATCTATGCCTATTGCAGCATCACGTGCTGGATTGCGAAGGAAAACGATGTTCTGATTGGTGTTGGTCAGCAGACCGCCTGCAAAGACCAAGGTTGTTGCGTTTAATAACAATGCTGTTGCAACTAATTTAAGTTTACTCATTTTAAATAGTTTTAATCAAATTGGCTGCAAAGTTATTAATATTGTTCTGTATATCCGCCTTTATGGTATATGTTTTAAATTACATTAACAGTGATATTGGACAAGGTAACTGTTCAGCGAATATAGTAAACTGCACCTACAGTGCGTGCTAATTAAGAAACCAGAAATCTCTTTTTGTAATAAAACACATTTGCTGAACATTTTGTTTTTTTTATGACGTGGAGTCGTAGCGGTATCATGTGTCAGCGACATTTCAAACGAAACCTTATTTGTATATTAGAAAATTTATCATTATCTTTGCAATTGTTAACACAGAATCATAATCAATTGCTTCAGTGCGGCTGTGTGATAATGATAAAAACCAACGAACAAACGATTGCGCAACAGTCCACCCCTCCTCCCTAAAGAGGGAGGGGAGGTAGTTACCAAAAGTTAGGTTATGAGGTGTTTTTCCTTAAGACCTGAAACCTTAAATAATTATTCAAGTTTACTTTACCCTTCGGACAGTGACCGTTGGTTCGCATGTCTCCGACATGCCGTCAGTTAATGAGTTGAGGCCCCCCCAGCTTCTCCCTGGGGAGGGGAGGTAGTTACCATAAGAGGTAATAACTTGTTTACTTGTCAACTAAAGTAGCAACTCGTTAACTTTGAGCAAGTTTTAACTTGCGAAACTTGGATTATTTATATTCCTTAGCTTCGCATTTGCCTTGCAATACGGAGTAGGCATTTAGAGCCAAGGCTTCCATCTCGTCTTCTCCTGGGTAGCAGAATGTGGGGGCAATGAAGTCGATGCGCTTTCTGAGTCGGCTTATGATGTATTCTGAGCGTGCCATGCCACCGGTAAGAAGGATGGCATCGACGTTTCCGAACAGTACGGCAGCCTCTGCCACAATGTTTTTCGCAGTATGGTATATCATGGCGTTCACTATGAGTTCCGCTTTCTTGTCACCCTCGTTGATGCGTCTTTCTATTTCCCTCATGTCGTTGGTGCCCAGATGTGCTGCGAGTCCTGCATGTCCTGCAATCCTGTTAAGCAGTTGCTGTTCGGTATATTTCCCGCTGAAACAGAGTCTTACGAGGTCGGCAGCAGGCAGGCTTCCTGCACGCTCCGGTGAGAATGGTCCCTCACCGTCAAGGGCATTGTTGGCATCCACCGCCCTTCCATGTTCATGTGCGGCAATGGAAATACCTCCTCCAAGATGGCATATTATAAGATTCAGGTCTTCGTATTTCCTGCCTGTCTCGTTGGCAAAGCGTCTTGCTATTGCCCTTTGGTTGAGAGCATGCCAGATGCATATTCTCTGCATCAGCGGCGACCCACTTATCCTTGCATAGTCGTTGAGTTCGTCAACGACACCTGGGTCGGCTATGAAGCTCCTGCATCCGGGAATTTCCTTCGCTATCTCGTATGCTATGAGACAGCCGAGGTCGCATGCATGCTTGTGTATGGCGTTGCGTGTGTCGCTCATCATTCTCTCGTTAATCTCATACACTCCTCCTGACACCGGTTTCGCAAGTCCTCCTCTTCCTATCACAGCCTTGAAGTTGAAGTCGATATTCATTCTTCTCAGTTCGGATATTACAAGTTCCTTCCTGAAGGAAAACTGCTCTGTGATGTCGTTGAACTGTCTTAGTTCCTCGGCAGAATGAGTTATGGATCTCAGAAGCATCGGTTTTTCGTTCTCATAAACAGCTATCTTAGTGCTTGTGGAACCAGGATTTATGACTAATATGAACATGATTTAAGGTTTTTGTGATTACAGGGCTGCAAGAGCCAGACTATAGAACTTACACTGCTTGCTGTCACTCCTTGACGGCAGGACCACAGGTGCCAGTGTTCCTTGAAGAACAGCCGCTGTGTTGGCATGGCAGAACAGGGTGATGGTTTTGTAGAACATGTTGCCTGCTTCGATGTCTGGGAATACGAGAGCGTCCGCCTCTCCATTCAATGGCGATGCAATTCCTTTCTTTCTCATGTTCTCTCCACTGCAAGCTGTCTTCACGTCGATGGGTCCGTCAATGATACAGCTGCCAAACCTTCCGTCCCTTGACTGTTCTATGATGTCCTTGTAGCCTACGGTGAAAGGGAAATGTTTCTCGCCTACTTTCTCTGAACAATGTACGAGTGCCACTTTTGGTTCCTCTATTCCAAAGGCGTGCGCCACATAGGTGATGTATTTCACCTGTTCCATCCTCTGTTCCTGTGTGGGGTAGGGAATGACGGCGGAGTCTGTGAAGAAGAGCAGCTTAGGGTAAGCAGGCAACTCAGCCGCTGTGATATGTGTCAGTACCCTTCCATGTGGTAGGATTCCATTCTCCTTGTTCAATACTGCTCTCAGCAGGTTATCTGTGTTCAGCATACCTTTCATGAGAATGTCAGCATCGCTATTCCTTACCAGTGATACAGCCTTCCGTGCAGCTTCGTCACTATCTGTGGCATCCACAAAGGTTATGTGGTCGTGGTGACGCATCAGTACAGCGTTTGAGCGTACCTCCTTATCGCATCCAACAAAGATGGCATCTATGAATCCCACCTCAAGAGCTTGACTTACAGACATCTGTGTCTGCTCGTCAACAGCCCATACGACAGCGACACGCTTTCTGTCACCCCTCAGGCGCAGATGGTCAATCAGTTCCTCGAAATTCTTTATCGTACTCATAATGTATATAGATTTAAATGGTTCTAATAATAATGTTTTAAGGTTTTAAGGTTGTGAGGTTTTGAGGTTTTGAGGTTTTGAGGTGAAATATCCTAACGACCTAATTTCCTCTTATCCCATCAGCGGTACAAGATATTTTGCCATCAGGAATCCTCCTGTCATGAGCCATGCAAAGAGAATAGCTGCCAGTATGAAAGGCTTTGCACCAGCCTTCTTGAACTTGTCGATGCTTGTCTCGGCTCCCAGTGCCGTCATTGCCATGGTGAGCAGGAAGGTGTCGAAAGTGTTGATGAAATCCACAATACCCTGTGGCAACAGGTCGAGGGAGTTGAAACCTATGACAACAAGGAACAGCATTGCGAACCAAGGGATGTTTATCTTTCCTTTTCCTACTTCTTCGGTACTGTTTCCCACAGCCTTTACGGATTTGGCCACATTCCATGTTATTATCAGCAGTACAGGCACAAGCATCATCACCCTAATCATTTTCACAATGATTGCTGTGCTTGCCACTTTCGGTCCCATGGCATTGCCAGCACCTACAGCGTGTGCCACTTCATGGATTGTTGAACCTGTGAATATTCCCATCTCTTCCGGTGACAGTCCCATCACGCCACTCTTGTATAATATTGGATACAGAAACATGGCTGTTGTTCCGAATATTACTACCGTTGCCACAGCCACAGCTGTCTTGTATGGCTTTGTCTTTATGGCAGACTCGGTGCCCAGTACAGCCGCCGCCCCACATATTGCGCTTCCTACTGATGTGAGCAGTGCTATGCTTCTGTCCATTTTCAGGAGTCTTCCTATTGCCACGCCTCCAAGGATTGTCACGGTCACGATAATGGCATCGATGCAGATGGCGGGCAGTCCTACAGCTGTCACGTCCTGAAATGTAAGCCGGAATCCATACAGGATAATACCGATGCGCAGTATTCTCTTTGCGCAGAAGGCTATGCCTGGCACCCATGTCGCGGGGAGGTTGTTCCTAAGACTGTTGGCGTAGAGCATACCAAGAACGATGCCCACAATCATGGGACTCAACGAAAGGGCTTTTACATAAGCCATGTCACCTATGTAGAACGCTGCACAAGCAAAAAGCGTTATCAACAACACGCCATGCAGCATACTGTAACGTTGTTCTGTAATTTTCATCTTCATGTCTGCTTAAACATCAAATTCCCTTATTTCCCACAAAGTTACTCAATAAAGTGGAATGGGCAAAGAAATATACATAAAAAAAGTTGCCACTCTCAACGAGCAACAACTTTCTTCGTATGTTTAACTTTAAAATTTATTCTGAATTAAAAGGGAATCTCCCGATCCACCTTTGTCATCCCCGAACAATCGTTAAACTCTTACCTTAAACAAAAAATAACTAAAAACCTAAATCTATTACTACTAACCTAAACAATCTATTAACCTTTT
>SAMEA3663090__coassemble_162_pt1 | contig 28529 bp, 23 predicted proteins | sample SAMEA3663090__metabat2_high_PE_006 | metagenome-assembled genome bin SAMEA3663090 (sample SAMEA3663090) | pig gut metagenome | biome: pig gut; feature: pig-associated habitat; material: faeces | place: France | collected 2012 | reverse complement strand
TGCCATGTCATTGATGATTTTTGCTTGTCTTGATTTGCAGCACTAAGGTAAGTGAGAATCTGACACGGCAAAATCCTGGGCAACTTTTTGTTGCTCGGGTACTTATAAAAAAGTTAAATTAAAGTGCTGCGGAATTTAGGAAAAATAGAATTTCGTTAAAAGATACATATATGGAATTAGTTGAAAGATTTATCAATTACACAAAATTTGACACACAGTCTGCCGAAGAATCACAATCAGTGCCCAGCACAAGTAAACAACTTATCTTCGCCAGATATCTTAAGGAGGAACTTGAGAGAGAGGGATTCTCTGAAGTTGAGATGGACGAGAATGGATATATATATGCCACTCTCAAGGCAAACACCCGCAAGCAGGTGCCAACAATAGGCTTCATCTCCCACTACGATACAAGTCCAGATGCAAGCGGGGCGAACGTAAATGCACGTATTGTTGCCAACTATGACGGAGGAGACATAGAACTGTCACCAGGCATTATTTCCTCTCCAACACGTTTTCCAGAACTACTGCGACATAAGGGAGAGGATTTGATTGTTACAGATGGTACTACCTTGCTTGGAGCAGATGACAAGGCAGGAATAGCAGAGATAGTACAAGCAATGTGTTATCTTCGTGACCATGATGATTTAGAGCATGGTGACATCAGGGTTGGGTTCAATCCTGACGAGGAGATTGGAATGGGGGCACATCATTTCAATGTCGAGAAATTCGGATGCGAATGGGCATATACCATTGATGGAGGAGACCTTGGAGAACTGGAATACGAGAACTTCAATGCTGCTGGTGCAAAGGTGCACATCAAAGGTGTCAGTGTCCATACCGGCTATGCTAAAGGTAAGATGGTAAATGCAAGTCGTCTCGCATGTGAATTCAACAACATGATTCCTGCCACAGACATTCCTGAGACTACAGATGGCTACCAAGGATTCTATCATCTTCTCAGCATAGAAAGCCGTTGTGAGGAAGCGAGACTTTCATACATAATACGCGATCACGACCGCGACCGTTTCAACGACAGGAAACAGTTCATGGAGGAATGTGCCGCAAAGATGAACGAGACTTACGGTGAAGGTACTGTTACCATAGACATCAAAGACCAGTACTACAACATGAAGGAGAAAATAGACCCCAACATGCATGTCATAGACCTTGTCCTTCATGCGATGCAGTCATGCGACGTTCCACCACGTGTAGAACCTATAAGAGGCGGAACAGATGGAGCACAACTCTCCTTCCGTGGACTTCCATGCCCAAATATCTTTGCAGGAGGTGTCAATTTCCATGGTCCCTACGAGTTTGTAAGTATCCAAGTGATGGAAAAAGCTGTCCAGGTCATCGTTAAGATATGCCAGCTTACTGCATCATACAATGACTGATGCCTATGTCTCTGATACAGGACCTTGCTCTCATACTTGTAGTGGCAGGAATCGTAACCCTACTTTTCCGAAAGCTACGCCAGCCACTTGTACTTGGCTACATCGTGGCAGGATTCCTTGTATCTCCCCACATGCCATATATAATGTCCGTCGTTGAACGTCGCAACATCCAGACATGGGCGGACATTGGAGTGATGTTCCTTCTTTTCTCGCTTGGGCTTGACTTCTCGTTCAAGAAGATAATGAAGATGGGAGCATCACCCATGATTTCTGCATGCAGCATTATATTCTGCATGACGGTACTGGGTATTTGCGTGGCACATGCTTTTGGATGGAGCCGCATGGACTGCATATTCCTCGGTGGCATGCTTGCCATGTCATCCACAACCATCATCTTCAAAGCATTCGATGACATGTCTCTGCGACAACATCATTTTGCAAGTGTTGTCATAAGCGTACTTATATTGGAAGACATTCTCGCCATCGTCATGATGGTTATGCTGGCAGCCATTTCCGGGGGGAACAATCCAGATGGTGGTGAGATGGCACAGAGCATCCTTCGTATAGTCTTTTTCCTCGTATTGTGGTTTGTCGTAGGAATATTCGCTATCCCCCTCTTCCTGCGACATATCCGCAAACTGATGAGTAACGAGACACTCCTTATTGTCTCACTCGGACTATGTTGCCTTATGGCTGTCATATCTGCAAAGGCTGGATTCAGTTCCGCCTTTGGAGCTTTCGTCATGGGTAGCATACTCGCCGAGACCGTAGAGGCAGACAAGATAGAAAGGATTGTTGAACCAGTAAAAAACCTTTTTGGTGCTATATTTTTCGTATCTGTGGGAATGCTTGTCGATCCATCCATACTCATCAGCTACTACATTCCCATATTGAGCATAGTACTGACTATCATTATAGGACAGTCGGTATTCGGTTCTTTTAGCTTCCTTCTTGGAGGGGAGTCTCTACGCAATGCCATACGCTGTGGATTCTCAATGGCACAGATTGGAGAGTTCGCATTCATCATCGCATCATTAGGATTGTCGTTAGGTGTAATCAGTGATTTCCTATATCCTGTCGTTGTAGCAGTATCTGTCATCACGACGTTCCTTACCCCATACATGATGAAAGCCTCCGTTCCATGCTATGGATATCTGGAACGCCATCTTCCAAAACGTCTTCAACGTTCCATCACACTCATGTCAGGACGGGACCCACAGCATTCAGACTCTGACAAGGGAAATTGGCACAAACTGCTAAGGGCTATGGTTATCAACACCATGATATACTCCATTCTTTCCATTGCCGTGATAGCCATCTCTATTACAATGTTGCTACCATTCCTGAGGTCTGTCATTCCTTCATCCACCAATAGCTCCATGCCATCGACATGGATAGCCAATCTCTTGTGCGGTATCGTTACTATAATAGCCATATCACCCTTCCTCAGAGCCATCGTAATGAAGAAGAACCATTCCGAGGAATTCCAAGCATTATGGTCAGAAAACCGTATCAACCGATTCCCTCTTGTTTTCACCATAATATGCAGGACTATAATAGCAATGGCTTTTGTTTTTTATGTATGCAACTATCTGACGCATTTCACCAATGCTATTCTCATAACGGTAGCTGTCATTGCCATTGTCCTCATGGTTATGTCACGTAAGCTAAAAAGGCATAGCATACGCCTCGAGCGACTGTTCGTGATGAATCTCCGTTCACGCGACATAGCGGCACAGGCAAGAGGTAAAAGACGTCCACTATACGAGGGAAGACTTCTCGACAGGGATATTCACATTGCTGAAATTGAAATACCAGAGGATTCACGCTGGGCAGGCAAGAGACTGAGTCAGCTTAGGCTGAGAAACCGTTTCGGTGTTCATGTCAGCAGTATTCTCAGAGGCATACGACGCATCAACACTCCATCCGGTGACTGCATTATTTTTCCAGGAGACAAAATCCAGGCAATAGGCAGCGACTCTCAACTGGCAAAGTTCAGTACGGCAGCAGACATAGAAATATATCAAGAAGACACTGAGATAGAACGCAAGGAAATGCAACTGAAGCAGCTACTTGTTACTTCAGAAAGCATGTTCATAGGCAAGACTCTCAGTGAGAGCAAAATACGTGACGAATATCACTGCATGGTGGTGGGACTCGACACGGGCAAAAAAAACCTTACCATGATAAGTCCCACTTACAGGTTTGAGGACGGAGATATAATTTGGATTGTCGGCGAAGCCGATGCCCTCAAACGTATACTCAATACCTATCAGTAGAAGAAAGGCTGTATCAATTCCACACACATGACAAGTTGGCATATGATGCTGCCACAACTCTACACTCTACATTGTTTAGAAATAACCACCTTATCATAAATAAGTTATGGAATGTAGGGGTACTCTTAACCTTTCATTCACCAACTTATTGACTGCCAACGCATAATTGCAAAATAATATAGAAGAATGCTTTAAATTTATTGGAATCGGTGAAACAAAATATAAATAATCACAAAAAACATCAGCAAGCCAACTATCTATAGATTATTTTCACTAACTTAGCAGTGCAAATGGAATTATTATTCACTAAAAACAATGAAAGGAAAGAAAAAATGAAAAGGAGTACCATCAAGTTAACATTGTTTCTGCTTTGCCTCTGTTTAGGTAGCTATATAACAGCATCCACAGGCGACAGACACATCACAAAGTCAGAACTACCAATGACAGCCCAGAACACAATCGGTAAACATTTCAAGGACAGGAATATTGTACTTGTCACAAAAGACAATGGTTTTATGGACAAGAGCTACGAGGTAGTGTTCAACAACGGAGACATCATTGAGTTTGACAGCAATGGGCAATGGAAGGAGATTGAATGTCCCGACAGCAAGATGCCAGAAGCCATTATCCCTCAAAAGGTCAGAGAATATCTGAAAAAGAAATTTCCACGCAGTCTCATAAGGAAAATGGAACGTCATGGACTAAAATATGAGGTAGAACTTGACAACGGAGTGGAAATCAAGTTCGACAAGAACCTCAATGTAAAGGAAATAGACCATTGACATTCCATTTTCGTCACATCTACTGGCATTCTACATCAAGAACGACAACCGAAAGGGGCGGTACTTCAAGTGTAACCGTTCCTTTCTTTATTTTAATGCCTTCATGTCTGGCAACACAAACTTTGTCAGGATTTACGAAATCGTTATAGTCACGCACATCTCCTGATGACAAGATTTTCCCTTCTACATTCCTTACAGAACATCCTGTGACATCAACAGATGTCAATAGAGGTTTGTCAAGGCGAGTATTGACAAGAGAAACCACAATGTTCCCGTCGGGTTTTCTGGCAGCAGACACAGACAAGGCTTGCATGTTAACATTCTCAGCATTCTGCATATGTCCCCCTTCAACAGCATATTCGGGAGCTGTAACTCCTACCGGCAATGCCATAGCATCCTGAAATCCTTGATACAAACGGAACACATGGTATGTAGGTGTAAGCACCATGTGACCAGATCCTATAGTATCTGTAAGTATCATGCTCTGCAACACGTTAGCCACCTGTGCTATGTTCGCCATTTTTATCCTGTCAGTATATTTCTGGAATATATTTAGTGTGAGAGCAGCAACCATGGCATCACGCATAGTGTTTTGCTGAAAGAGATGTCCTTTCACCGTTCCCGGTTCCTCATCCCACCATGTACCCCATTCGTCAACAAGCAGACCAATCTTTTTCTCTGGGTCTTTTGCATCCATTATCTCACAGTGCTTTTGTATGACATCCTCTATCTGGACACATTTCGCAATAGTCCAGTAGTACTCATCGTCACTGAACAATGTAGCAGAGCCTTTGCTCTTGTCCCAGCATTTGACAGTGTAGTAGTGAAGGGACAAGCCGTCCATACGGTTGCCAATGTTTTCCATCAGGACCCTTGTCCAGTCATAGTCATAATCACTGGCTCCTGATGCTATTTTATATAATTTATGCGAGTCATAGTTTCTACAATATGTCGCATAGCGTCTGTATAGGTCAGCATAGTATTGAGGGCGCATGCCTCCTCCACAGCCCCAGCTCTCGTTACCAATGCCCAGAAACCTTACATTCCAAGACTTTTCCCTGCCGTTCTGTCTTCTAAGGTTAGCCATGGGCGTGTCTCCGTCGCTTGTCATATATTCCACCCATTTAGCCATTTCCTCGACGCTTCCCGAACCCACATTTCCACTTATATATGGTTCAGCTCCCAGCATCTCACAAAGGTTTAGAAATTCATGGGTTCCAAAAGAGTTGTCCTCTATCGTTCCACCCCAGTTATTGTTCTGCATTTTAGGACGCTTATCCACGGGGCCTATTCCGTCCATCCAGTGGTATTCGTCAGCGAAACACCCACCAGGCCATCTCAATACTGGCACACGCAAATCCTTGAGAGCATTCAGCACATCTGTGCGATATCCATCTGTGTTCTCCAAGTGTGAGTTCTTTCCTACCCATAGACCTCCGTATATACATGAGCCAAGATGCTCAGCAAACTGCCCGTATATTTCTCTGTTAATTTTACAAGACGGTTTGTCTGCATATACCGTAACGCTTGCCTTCTGCGCATAACCACACTGGCAAGCACTGAAGGCTAGAATCAAAATAATGTGTTTCATATGAAAAAAAATCATTTGTTATACTTAATCAGGGTTTCTCTCACCATGTTTCCCCATGGTTTCACCAGAGGTCCAGTCCAATTGCCATCTTTACTGGCTCTTGGCAGCAACATGGAACATGTTTCGTTTTTATCAGAAAGCGACCAGCAAACATAGCTTATACCATATTGTTCCATTAGGCTAACCCATTTTTCCCACTCGGCATTGTCAAGAGGGCCATCACCAGTGCATTCCATGCCAGCACACTCAGATATGAAGACGGGAAGTCCTCCCTCCACAGCCTTGCGTGTCTTTTCTCTTAGATAGTCCTTGTGGGTTGCGGCATAGAAATGTACCGTGTACATTACATTATGAACATTTTGTAATGGACTTGCCGAGACAAGGTCTATATCTTGGTCCCAGTGAGGACAACCCATTAATATCACGTTGTCCGGGTCATGCTTCCTTATCTCGTCAATAATTTCAGTTGCATACACCTTCAAGCTCTCCCAAGAATCCTCAATAGGCTCATTGTAGAGTTCATAGATTACATTAGGATAGCTACCATATTTCTTAGCCATCTTTCCGAAAAAATCTTTCGCTTCGGCAGTATGCATTGTATGTGCGTGCCAGTCTATGATTACATAGACCCCATTGTCGATGGCAGCCTGTATTACGGGTTCCATACATGAGAGAGCGAATTCTGGGTTCTCGAGGTAATTGTCCTCTATCTGTATTCCCATGGCAGCGCGTATAACAGTCGCATGCCATTCTCCAGAGAGCCATGCAACGGCACCCTCGTTGTAGAATCTCGGCCATAGATTATGCCATCCGAGACTGACACCCCTCAATGTCACTGGTGTTCCATCCTGAGAGCACAACTGAGCTCCCTTAACCTGTAGCTGTCCCCATTGTTTCACTGGAGACGCAGCTCCTACTGTCATGGCTACAGCCACGAACAAGAAAGAAATTATAATTTTACGCATAATGGTTATTAGTTTATTTGGTTATTGGTATGTTCTAAACGAGAGAAATAGTATAAATATATACTACAGCTGATGGTATGGCAAGTAGTGAGGAATCAAAACGGTCGAGCATTCCCCCATGCCCTGGGAGCATGTTCCCACTATCTTTTATGCCGATAACTCTCTTTATCTTGCTTTCAACGAGGTCTCCCCACGTGCCAGTTACAGCCACCACGATGGCAAGCCCAATCCACTGTGTCAAAGTGAGAACTCCTTCAGACGAGAAATACCATACAATGACAGCAGCCAGCACTACAAAGAAGCCACCACCAATACTACCTTCCCATGTCTTTCCTGGACTGACACTTGGGAACAGCTTATGTCTGCCGAAGAGAGAGCCACAGCAATACGCTCCTGTATCGTTTGTCCACAGGAAGATAAAGATGCTTAAAGGCAGCAGAGGATTGTATTCCACCGAATAAGCAGCATCCATCCCAGTTCTGAAAGACAGAAGGCTTATCAGCGACAGAGGCAAAGCTATATACATCTGACCGAACATGGTATATGTCCACGAGTGCAGAGGATTGACAGATGGCGTGTATAATCCTGCCACTAAAAGATAAACGACTGTTATAATATATGGTACGAATGCCATAGCCCCATATACAAGTCCTATCTGTATGCCTGCCACAGCGAGGACAAGGTATATTCCAGCCACCGTAGATATTAATCTGTTTATCTGCGCTCCTTCAACATAATCATTGACGAGCCCGGTATATTCCCACATTGTCAGTCCTGCAATGACTGCAAAAAGGAGTATCATCGTGTCCGGACGCCAGAGAATGCCTCCAATCATTATGGCGAGGAACACAATCCCCACCAGTGTTCTTGTTATCAGATTTTTCATTATGTAGTTTATTTAAAATTGACAAGTAAATTGTCTTATAGTTGACAAGGAGTATCCTTGAATATGCAGAAGAAACAAGTTGATGCTCTTTGTCAATACTAAGGAAAAACTAATAACTTGTCAACTTAAAAATTATCCGTTGTTCCTTTCCCATTCCTCCTGGGCCTTTCTAACATCCTCAGGCATATCCTCAAGACGCGGAGCTTCACCTTCTGCATTCTCTACTGGATTATTATCAATTATTTCCTGTGAACGACTAACCCAAGGACGCTTGCCAAATATATTCTCAACGTCTTCTGCGAAGATAACCTCACGCTGTATTAGAAGTTCAGCAAGACGGTTGTGCCCTTCCTTATGTTCTGTAAGCAACTGCTTGGCTCGTAAATACTGGCTGTTTATCATGTCCAGCACCTCATCATCAATTATTTTTGCCGTTGTTTCTGAATATGGTCTCTGGAACTGGTATTCAGAATTATTGTAATAACAGATGTTAGGCAGTTTGTTGCCCATTCCTGCATAGGCTATCATTCCGTATGAGCTTTTGGTGGCTCGTTCCAAGTCATTCATTGCACCTGTTGAGATATGCCCAGTGAAAAGTTCCTCAGCAGCCCTTCCTCCAAGCAAGGCGCATATCTCATCAAGCATCTGCTCTTTCGTTGTTATCTGACGCTCCTCCGGCAAGTACCATGCTGCACCGAGAGCCTGTCCTCTGGGTACTATGCTTACTTTTACCAAAGGATTGGCATACTGGCAGAACCACGAAACAGTAGCATGCCCAGCCTCATGGAGAGCTATAGTGCGTTTCTCTTCGACTGTCATCACCTTTGTTTTCTTTTCAAGACCACCAATAATGCGGTCAACCGCATCAAGGAAGTTTTGCTTGCCTATAGCCTTACTGTCATTGCGTGCTGCTATAAGCGCAGCCTCATTGCATACGTTGGCTATATCAGCTCCTGAAAATCCTGGTGTCTGGCGTGCCAGCAAGTCTATATCAACACTCTCGTCTGTCTTTTTCCCTTTTAGGTGTACAGTGAATATCTCTTTCCTCTCCGGAAGGTCAGGCAAGTCAACATGTATCTGGCGGTCAAAACGTCCAGCACGCAAGAGTGCCTTGTCAAGCATATCTACACGGTTGGTAGCAGCAAGGATTATCACTCCGCTATTGGTGCCGAAACCATCCATTTCGGTAAGCAGAGCATTTAGAGTGTTTTCCCTCTCATCATTGCCTCCCATTGCCGGATTCTTGCTTCGTGCCCTTCCTACAGCATCAATCTCGTCAATGAATATTATACATGGTGCTTTCTCTTTTGCCTGACGGAAGAGGTCACGCACACGACTGGCTCCCACTCCTACAAACATCTCCACGAAATCGCTTCCACTCATGGAGAAGAATGGTACGCCAGCCTCTCCTGCCACAGCCTTTGCAAGAAGAGTCTTACCTGTTCCCGGAGGTCCTACAAGGAGTGCTCCTTTCGGAATCTTTCCTCCAAGGTCGGTATATTTCTGCGGATTCTTCAGGAACTCCACAATCTCCTGCACCTCCTGCTTGGCACCAGCCTGACCAGCTACATCCTTGAAAGTTATTCCAAGGTCGTTACCTTTCTCATACATCCGTGCCTTTGATTTGCCAACACTGAATACGCCTCCGCCTGAGGCTCCTCCACCCATTCTCCTCATTATCCATAGCCAGAATATTATGAGAGCGACCCATGGCAATACCGATATGAGGATGTCCGTCAGTCCGTCCTCGCTCTTATTGTCGTAACTGAAAGAGGATATCTGTTTCTTCTTCACTGCCGTGTTCAAATACAACTCTAAATTATCGACGGAGCCAATCTGTACCTTCACAAAAGGTTCCTTGCCAGTCTGATTGACACCAGCGTTGAAAACATCGCGTATATGCTGCGGCTTCACATACATGCGCAGATTGCTTGCCCTTTTGTTAACTACTACACGCGAGGCATATCCTTTGTCAACATAGTTTACAAACTCTGTATAATCTTTTGTTACGCTTGCGGAATTGTTCACGAACCCAGTCCCATCCACAAAGAATACAACCGCAAGGGATATAAGCACAAACACATAAATCCAATTCATATTGAATTTAGGCATCTTCGGCATATTGTCTTTATTATTGTTTTCCATCCTCTATCTTTAAAACATTGAAAACTGAAGTATTGAAAATTGAAAATTGGAAGATTGGAAAATGAAAGCTTAAAGGAATTTAAATTATATTTCTATTCTCCATCGTCAATCTTTCCATTTTCCATTATTTAATCTATATCAGGGACAGCTTGCATTGGAGCATCTTTCCAAAGTCCCTCTATGTCATAATATTTGCGCTGCTCAGGTTGGAATATATGGACCATGACATCAGAATAATCCATAGCTATCCAGAGAGCATTATCCACACCTGCTACATTTACAGGTTTCTCACCTTCTTTCTCACGTGCAAAATCCTCAACCGATTCTGCTATAGCCTGCACCTGCATAGGAGAACCTCCCTGACAAATAACAAAATATTTACATACAGCACCTTCAATCTTTCTTAAGTCGGCCACTATTATCCCATGACCTTTCTTGTCCTGTATTCCTTCAATAATAGAGTTTACCAATTGTTGTGTCTCTTCCATTATAATTATATTATCTTAAGTTTCGCATGTCTTCTACATGCTGTAAGCAAACAAGTTGAAGCCTCTCCCCCCGACCCCTCCCCAAAAGGGAGGGGAGAGGCTGTGGGTGAGGTTCCTTTACGGCAAATGCAAAGATACTTTAATTATCCCATAATACGCTATTTTATGGGATAATTTTGGTTTTTTTAGAAAAAAAACGGAATTTTCTTTGGAGTATTACAAATATTTTGTACCTTTGCAACCGCAAAAGAGAATGAGACGGATGTCCGTTCTTTTGCACATATATAATTCATTGGGATATGGTGTAATGGTAACACAACAGATTCTGGTCCTGTTATTCTTGGTTCGAGTCCGAGTATCCCAACTACAAAGAGACTGCAAGATGCAGTCTCTTTGTAGTTTCATACATTTAGCAAAGAGTTCCTGAATACTATTGCTATTGACAACGCAATACTATTGCAAGTGCCAACGCAAAGCTTTGCAAGTGTCATCGCAAAGCTTTGCATGTGCCATTGCAAAGCTTTGCATCAGCTAACGCAATACTATTGACAACGAAAAACTAAAGGTTGGTTAATCTTTTTACGGATATCTTTCTCACATTTGGATGTGTTAGTATAAATTATTATCAACGTTCCGATTCTGATAAAGAATCATTGCTTTCAGGTGGTTTATTATCAGGTGAGACATCAAGCAAGACTGTTGGATCTGCATCTATGAAGATAGACTCGTCCATCTCGTCAAGAGTTTTCTTCTTGCGGTTTTCCCGTGCTCCAGCCTTAAGCAGTTTCTTTGCTGCAGTAATGATACTTTGCCCACTTTCAGATGTGGTAATCTTTAGCTTTGTAATTTTCTTTACAGCGTCATTCATGCTTGATTCCACATCCATAAACCTCATGCCGAAATCCTGCACCCTCTCAATCACCATATTGGCAGCGTCAATCATCACTTGTTGATTCTTGAGTTGCCTGACCTGAGTCCACATCATCTCAAGGACACGGAGATTCATGTACATTGTCTGCGGACCAAGTATCATGACGCCTTGGTCGTAAGCCTCACGCCACAGCGATGTATCATTGAGCAGAGCAAGATTCAGAGCCCCTTCAATAGGTACATACATGATTGCAAAGCTCAACCGATTGTATCCTTCTGGAAGGTATTTGGTATATTCTTTCCTTGCGAGTCTCTTCACCTGAGCTCTCACGCTGTCGATATGTGACTTCAGGAACAAGCTCTTCTGCGGATTGTCATCAGCTGCGTTCATGTACCGCTCATAGTCAGTAAGCGACATTTTGGAGTCAACGACAACATGTCTGTTGTTTGGGAAATGGAGTATGAAATCGGGCACCAATCCTTTTCCATCGTCTCCCTTGGCATTCTTGCCTGCTTTGTCACGGAGTGTCTCCTGTGTATCATATTGTTCTCCCTCTCTAAGTTCCAAGTCCTCAAGGAGCTGTCGAAGTTTGAGTTCTCCAAAATTGCCCTGAACCTTCACCTCTCCCGTAAGAGCTCGTGTCAGCCTGTCAGCAGTCTCACCCAAGGTAGCGCTTTTCTCCATATTAAGCCTTATAGTTTCGTCAAGACGTGTAAGAGCTTCTTTCTGCTGTTCCTTAGACTTGTTAAGGGCTTCCTCCATATCCTTGAGGCTTTTCTGCAGAGGGTCAACAATACTTGAGACCTGTTCCTTGTTTTTCATGCCAAGTTCCTCCTGCCGTGCCTTTAGGACTGCCTCTGAGGTCGTCCTCATCTGTTCCTTTATAAGAGCCAACTGGTCTTCAACCTGTTTTTGGTTCATCTCACGGAGAGTGGCTAGCTGTTTCTCTGAATTCTCCTTAACTTCCTTAAGCTGAATTCTTGAAGTCTCCTTCTGTTCTTCAAACTGACGAGCATACAGATTACGCAATTCCTGAAGTTGTATGTCATGAACTGCTTTTTCATTTTCCATTTGCTTCTCCTGCGATGCCTTCAACTCAGCAATTTCCCTTTCATGGTTTACCTTGACATCCGTCATCTGCCTGTCATGGTATGCTTTCATCTCCGACAGTTGCCCCAACAAATTGTCAACATTGACTTTCTGGACATCCCGTTCCGATGTGAGATTTTTTATATCCTCTGTTTGCTGCGCTATGACATCAGTCTGTCGTGCTGTTTCTGCCGTCAGTTCCCCTATCCTTTCTTCAAGGATTGTCTGTCTTTCCTTGCTTATGCCACCATCACCGTTCCTTTTACCAACTAAGAATCCCAGGACTGCCATGGCAGCCATCCCAACTATAGCAACAACAAAATACGTAATCATAAAATAGAGTTATTATCTGTTTATATCAATAAACATATAGTCATAATGAACCAATGGCTTAACATCGTGCTTGCCTATCAGCCTGCGTGCGTCTTCAGAACTATATGCCACACGTCCAACAGCAATGTGCCTGCCTCTGCCATCACAGATATTCACGATGTCGTTTTCCTCGAAATCCCCTTCTATTGACACTACACCCACAAGCAGGAGACTTACAGCCCTGTCACCACACAAAGCCCGCACAGCATCATCGTTTACCGTTACGACTCCCTTGGAGAAGCTCTCGCTATGGGCAATCCATTTCTTCATCGTAGATGTAGGAACATCAGAAGGTTTGAACTCAGTATGAGGTACTCTTGAAGCATCGTCAAGTAAATCAACAAGGATGTTGTCTCTTTTGCCATTGGCAATCACCACCTTTATCCCTTCTGACGACACTTTTTTTGCCACTCCATATTTTGAAGTCATTCCTCCACGTCCGAAGCCACTTTTCTGTGTGCCGATACACTCGCTGATGTCCTGATTATACTCTACTACAGGTATTATCCTTGCATCAGGAGAACCAGGACTTCCATTATAGATGCCATCTATGTTGCTGAGTATGACAAGCATGGACGCATCCATCATTGACGCTATAAGCCCTGACAGTTCGTCATTATCCGTAAACATAAGTTCCGTGACGCTTACGGTGTCATTCTCATTTACAATAGGCAGCACACCATTCTCCAGCATGACGGACATACATGAGCGTTGGTTGAGATACTCATTACGTGTTGAGAAACTCTCTTTCATGGTGAGCACCTGTGCAATATGTATTCCATATTCTCTGAAAAGGTCATAATAAAGATTGATGAGCCTTACCTGTCCTACTGCGGAAAAGAGTTGCCTCTGCCCCACTAAGTCAAGTTTTCCTTCCGGAGTCACCTCACTGCGTCCACAAGCCATGGCTCCGGAAGAGACAAGGATTATTTCGAGACCTTTTGTCCTAAGGGTCGCAATCTGGTCAACAAGGGAAGACACTCTGGTTATATCCAGTTTGCCATCCTTGCGGGTCAGGACATTGCTTCCCACCTTAACAACTACTCTTTTTGTCATTTCTTATCTTTGTCCCTTATCTCAACCCTTCTGATTTTTCCACTAATTGTCTTTGGCAATTCATCAACGAACTCAATTATACGCGGGTATTTGTATGGAGCTGTCTCACGCTTGACATGAGCCTGTAACTCTTTGATAAGTTCCTCACCAGCTCTTTCTTTCCATTCCTTGCCTAACACAACGGTAGCTTTCACTACCATTCCACGGATATCGTCAGGAACACCAGTGATGGCACATTCCACGACAGCAGGATGTGTCATCAAAGCACTCTCCACCTCAAAAGGCCCAATCCTATATCCACTGCTCTTTATCACATCGTCGATCCTGCCTTCAAACCAATAATATCCATCCTCATCACGCCATGCGACATCACCTGTATGGTATATGCCGTCATGCCAAGCCTCTCTGGTTAGTTCCTCGTCACGATAATAACCCTTGAACAGGCCTATCGGCTTCTTGTCACCAACCCTCACAACGATTTCTCCTTTCTCTCCATCCTCACACGGAGTGCCATCGGGTTTTAGGATATCGATGTCATACTGGGCATTAGGCATTCCCATGGAGCCTGGTTTCGGAGTCATCCAAGGCATGGTACCAAGTGTCATGGTAGTTTCTGTCTGCCCAAATCCTTCCATTAGCCTTATTCCTGTCAGTTCATAGAACTTGTCATATACGGCAGGGTTGAGAGCCTCTCCTGCCGTACAACAATATCTTAATGAAGACAAGTCATAAGCCGAGAAATCCTCGCGTATCATAAAACGGTATATTGTCGGTGGAGCACAAAACGAAGTGATATGGTATTTCTCTATCTGGCGCATTATATTGTCTGCAGAGAATTTCTCATGGTCATATACAAAAACCGTTGCTCCTGCAAACCATTGTCCATAGAACTTTCCCCATACAGCCTTGCCCCATCCCGTATCTGCAACCGTGAGATGAATGCTGTCCTCTGACAAATTATGCCAAAAGACTCCTGTCGTCAGATGTCCCATTGCATAAAGATAGTCATGAGCCACCATCTTAGGTTCACCACTTGTTCCACTGGTGAAATAGATTAGCATTATGTCCTCATTGGTATTCACGTGCCTTGGACGTACAAACTGTGGTACGCCTTCCCATTCTTTTTCCCAGGAATGGAACCCGTCCGGAAGATTGTCACCGACACCAATGAGTGTCTCTACGGTAGGACTTTCATCCATAGCAAGCAGAACCTGCTCTGTTACATATTTGTCGTCTGCGCACACTATTGCCTTGACACTTGCCCTGTTATTGCGGTAAACAATGTCATGTTTTGTCAACATGTGTGTAGCAGGAATAGCTACAGCACCCAGCTTATGGATTGCAAGCATGGCAAGCCACCATTGATAGTGTCTTTTCAGGATGAGCATCACAGGGTCACCCTTGCCAATGCCAAGGCTTTGGAAATAAGCGGCTGTGCGGTCTGTCTGCACTTTTATGTCCTTGAATGTAAAACGCCGTTCTTCTCCCTTATCGCTTGTCCAAAGCATGGCGAGAGCCTCTGGCTTCTCTTTCGCCCACTCATCCATCACGTCGTAGGCAAAATTAAAATTCTCAGGAATTACAAACTCAAGACTCTTGTTATAGTCCTCTATTGAAGAGAAACTTGTCTGTTTTAGGAATCGTTCTATCATCTTTTTTTAGTTTACAAGTACACAAGTTATTTCTTTTTTGAGAAGTTAAGAAGGAGTTATCACTTCCGTTGGAAGCTAAAGAAGTCAGAAGGAGCCAAACATATATCTCCTTGAAAAGCTAATGGCTTGCAATACTCCCCCATCATAACTCCCCATCATAACTCCCCGCAGGGATTCTTCTCACATGCCAATCACAGTATAATTGCCAAGAATTTTACGGGAGTCTCGCCTATTGCCCTCATACAGTGTGGCTGGGTGGAGTCGAAATAAACACTGTCTCCCTCACCCAGTTCAAGTTTCTTGCTGCCAATAGTAAGTTCCATCCTCCCTTCAAGGACTAGATTGAATTCCTGTCCCGGATGTGAGTTCACTTCGTGTACAGTATCTTTGCCGTCAGGCTCGACAGTCACGACAAACGGGTCTGCTTTCCTGCCTCTGAATCCACTTGCGAGACTTTGATATTTATATGCCTTACGCCTTTCAACCGTCATTCCCTTATTCTTCCTCGTAAGGAAATAATTATTCATGTGTGGTTCTTCTCCAAACATCAGCACGTCAAGTGGAATGCCATATTTCTTGGAAATCTTCTGGAGATTGCTGACTGAAACGTCTCCCTCGCCTGATTCCATTCTTAAATACTGTTCCTCTGTAATACCACAAAGTGATGCCATTTCCGCAACGGGAGCTTCAAGAACTTCTCTCAGTCCCTTAAGGCGGTCTCCAATCTGTTTTATTGCCTCTTCCATATTATCAGTTATTAATTCTCTCTGGTATAACATCTGTCCACAGACAATGATTTACCACTTGTTCACTTACGGCATGTCACATATATGAGAAAGGTGAGATATAATTCATCATAAAAGGACAAATCATGGTAATGTCTGTTTATCCTGCAAATTTAAATAAAAAATATGACAATCCACCATCAAGGCAAAAAAAACATCTAAACAAGCCTTATAGTCATGACTGGGGGGAGGCATAAGTCTTTGAAAGAAATCTGCCAATGTCATCCAATAACCTGCGGAAAGGTTCTGAAAGCACATAGCCTACATTGCGCTTCAACACTGGCTCTATATCCTCCACACTATGGGAATAGCATGACAGTTCGTTTCTCATCTGGGTATAATGAATGGCTGTCTTCTGTATCTCCATCTCTCTTTCCTTAATCAGCATATCACACACTTTTTTCATCATAGGCATGACAATATTGTCAAAGAGGTGATGCCCCTGAATATAGAGATAGGTAGTTTGGGGGTTTACTCCAAGATGGGACAGTTCTGTCTCAAGTTTTTCCTTTTCTTTTGCAAAGTGGGGATAAATGCGGTTCAAGGATTTCAGTTTGTTCTTTACCTTCACAGCCAACCTGTTCAACGACTGTGCAGTCCCACCAACAGTGAAATGCCCCATATCCACGATTTTATTGAAATCAGAAATACTAAGATTGGAATAGTCTGCCTTGCGGTAAAGCCAAATGCTCCATACGAAAAGAGGATAGATAACTTTGGAGTACGCTTCAATATATTTCTGGAAGGCAAAGATTTTACTATCGTTGAGAGTTACAGAAACAGCAACATTATGGAGACTGGGAGCATAACACTGGAAATTCTCTATTGCATATACGTAAGTATGGAACACATAGGGATTGCCGACAACCTCTCGGGACATCTCGTTAGCTCCTTGCAAAAGATAGTCATAATCTGCGTCAACGCAGGCTATCATGCTATCTCCCACATTACTACGCAGTAGATTCATGAGAACAGATTTCTTTCCTCTCTTTAGTTTTGTGCGCGAGGGAAGCATAACCTCAAAATACCTTGTCTCATCTTCAAACTGAGACAGCACGGTTCTCCAGAAGAAAATATCGTCGTAGCTCTCCACATAAGCTATTATTCTCTTCCTTGCTGTCTTGGACCGCATCATGTTGGCAGCCCTGACAAAGTCAGACGTTATGTGATTCTGAAGTCTGCTCACTGTGTCTATTGCTCGTTTTGGGTGATATCACTTACTTCTGTAACTCTATCAGCCCACCCATTCATGATAACAGCCGGACTATGTGTGGTTAGTATAATCTGCACATTGGGATTCAGTTCAAGTATCAGGTCTATGAGACGCTGCTGCCACTCTATATGAAGACTTACCTCTGGTTCGTCCATCAGGAGGACATAACTTTGATTATCCTCAACAAGCACAGTAAGGAGGATTACAAGTATCTGCTTCTCTCCACTCGACAGCTGATATGGAACAAGTGTCTCACCAATCTGCGAGAATCGTATTTCATTCTCGGAGCGAATTATCTTCTTGCCCGTCTCAGAAAAGAGATCGTCTATTATGTCCTGAAAACGGCTCTTGGCTGCAGAGATGCTCTGCGCACGATTTGCCGCATCTGGACCACCTTGCTGAAGACATTCTATCATTCTGTTGCCAATGTTTACCTGATAGTCAAGATATTTCCGTTGCAGCATGTGAAGCTGGAAATCGAGTTCTGTTGCAAGAGACGTATCAAGCTTGGAAACAAAATCAAGGTTTACAAGGGGACGGTCAAAAGACCTTATGACATCAAACCTTATCATATTGGCATCAGCTGGAGACACCTTAAGATGCACACCTTTCAAATTGCCGCTGGAAAGCCCATCACCATACATCAACTCCTTTACGACCTTGTTTAATATGGTACTTTTTCCCACGCCATTTATGCCGCTCAGTATGTTTACTCTCTTGTCGAGATTCCATACGACATGACGTTTCCCACTCCATAGCGAGTCTATCTCAATCCTTTCTATGAAGTCGGCATAACGCCTGTCGCAACCGTTTCCATTATTCTCCTCTTTCATATAATATATAAAGTTGACGAGTTAACAATTTGACGAGTCAACAAGTTATTAGTTTTAAAGTTTACAAGTTGACGAGTTAAGACCCTTCCCCAGCCCTCTCCAAAGGGAGGGAGCACCAGCTATATGAAGAAGTGTTTTCCATCATTCAATTTTTAATATTTCAATCTTTTCAGTAGCAACTCGTTAACTTGTTGACTTGTTAACTCGTCAACTTAGAAAAGTTTTCGCAAATATACGATTTTTATTTTTAATTGAGTAATTTTGCAACTGATATTGAATAAAAAAAAGGTAAAATGGATAACAAAACACCACTTTTTGCCCATCTCAGCATGTTTGGAGCTTGTGCTATATGGGGTCTGATGGCTCCTGTGGGGAAGTATGCCATGCTCCATGGGATAGATGGCATCAGCATGGTATCTTTCAGAGTGGCTGGAGGAGCGTTGCTCTTCTGGCTCACATCATTCTTCACTGCAAAAGAAAGTGTTCCGGTGGCAGATAGACTGAAAATGATACTGGCAGCTATATTCGGACTTGTATGCAACCAATGTTGTTTCACAATAGGCCTCAGCATCACATCTCCAGTCAATGCGAGTATAGTTACAACGGCGATGCCAATTTTCGCCATGATATTGTCATTCGTCATTTTGAAGGAACCTCTTACATCAAAGAAAGCCATTGGAGTGGCATTAGGATGTTTTGGTGCCATAACGCTCGTCGTAACAAGTGCCACGGCTGAAAGCGACAAAGTTGGTAACATCAGGGGTGACTTGCTTGTTCTTGGGGCACAGTTGTCTTATGCCCTGTTCCTGTCACTTTTCAGCAAGCTTGTAAGGAAATACTCCACCATCACCGTCAACAAATGGATGTTCCTGTGGGCTACGATTCTAATATGGCCTTTTTCTTACGGGCATGTTTATGACATAAAATGGAGTGAGATTCCAAGCACGGCAATACTCGGAACATTGTATGTCGTGGTGTTCGGAACATACGTGGGATATATTCTTATTGTAAAGGCACAGCAGATTCTGAGACCAACGGTGGTGTCTGTATATAACTACGTGCAACCTATAGTATCTGTCTCTGTGTCCATATTGCTTGGCATCGGAGTGTTCAAACCAGCACAAGGTCTCGCCGTGGCACTCGTATTCCTTGGAGTATGGCTTGTCAACAAGTCTAAATCAAGGAAAGACATGGAAAAAAAACATTAAACGTTATAAATCTTTCATACAAAAATCGTATATTTGCATTGCATTACTGATTTGCAATAATTATTTTAGAGTGATAGACAGGCAGACGATAGACAGAATCATGGATGCCGCCAACATTGTTGACGTTATCTCCGAGTTCGTGACTTTAAGGAAAAGAGGCACGAGCTACAAAGGTCTATGCCCTTTTCACGATGACACCACACCTTCCTTCTCTGTATCTCCTGCCAAAGGCATTTACAAATGTTTTGCCTGTGGTGAATCTGGCAACACCCTCAACTTCATCATGAAGCACGAGCAGATGACATATCCAGAGGCATTGAGATGGCTGGCAAAGAAATATGGTATCGAGATAAAGGAGAGGGAACTGTCAGAAGAGGAAAAGAAAAACGACAGTGAGAGAGAAGCAATGTTCCTTGTAAACGAATGGGCTGCCGATTATTTTGAGAAATCGCTTCATGATGACGTCGATGGTGCATCAGTAGGCCTGCCTTACTATCGGTCAAGAGGCATTAGGGATGACATTATAAGAAAATTCCGCCTTGGATTCTCTCCGTCAAGACGCAATGCCCTTTATGAAGCTGCTGTCAAGGCTGGATACAAGGAAGATTATCTTGTACGTACAGGACTTTGCCTAAGACGCGATGATGGCACTATTACCGACAGGTTTTATGGAAGAGTCATCTTTCCGTGGATAGGCATAAGCGGCAAGGTCGTGGCATTCGGAGGACGACTCCTTGACTCCAGGACAAAGGGTGTAACTCAGAAATATGTCAATTCCTCAGACTCTGAGATTTATCACAAGGAAAAAGAACTGTACGGTATATACCAGGCAAAGAAAGCGATATCCAAACTCGACCTCGTATATATGGTTGAAGGATATACAGATGTCATTGCCATGCACCAGTGCGGCATTGAGAATGTTGTAGCCAACTCGGGTACTGCACTCAGCATCCATCAAATAAGACTCCTACGAAGGTTCACCACAAACATAGTATTGCTTTACGACGGTGATGAGGCTGGCATTCATGCAGCCATGCGAGGTACGGACATGCTGCTGGCAGAAGGAATGAACGTTAAAGTCCTTATCCTACCCGACAATGACGACCCAGACAGTTTTGCGAGGAAGCACACCGCCGAAGAATTCAGGAATTATATTGCAGAGCATCAGAAAGACTTCATAGAGTTTAAGTCTGACATCATGCTCAATGGAGTAACAGACCCTACGAAGAAGTCTGAGGCAATAACTTCAATAGTAGGAAGCATAGCAGTCATAAAGGACCAGATTCTCAGAGCCACATACATAAGGGAATGTTCCAACCGAACGGGTATAGCTGAGGCAACCCTTATATCCTCAATGAACAGACTGATTTATTCAGGAAAGGAACAAGAGAGGAAAGAATCCGAGAGGAGCATCACAAAACAGCATGTGGGAAACAATCAACCGATAGGGAAAGCAGCACCTCAGCAGAACACGCCCAAAGTTGAACAGTTGCTGATACAAATGGTCATTAGACATGGTGAGGAAATAATAATCAGGAACGTGGATGATGGCAAAGGGAACCAGATAAGCCTGAACGTGGCACAATATATAAGTTACGACCTTGGGCTTGACAATCTCTCGTTCAGCAACCATATATACAACAAGATACTTGACGAGGCTGTGGAGCAAAGCGGCAAAGACGGTTTCTCGGCAGAGGAGTATTTCACCAGACATCACGACATAGAGATAAGTACCCTTGCTGTCAGCATGAGTGTTGAGGAATTCAAGCTACCAGAAAGACTGGCTGTAAAAAATGATGAGTCAAACCTCAGAGAACTTGTTTTCCATCTAATCCTTGACTTCAGGATGAACATCATGGAATGCAGGCTTAGGGACTTGCAGGCTGAGCTGGCACAGTATGCCAACGATACAGATAAGATGAGAGAAATCCTGCAAGCTATCAAGCAGACCCAGGACATTAGAAATGTCCTTGCAAGAAAACTGGGTAACGACATCGTTTCGTAGATAAATGGTCAACTTTCGCAAGTAAGTATTTCAACATTTAAATATATATATGATATATATTCACTGGATAGGCATATTGCTATACGCTACCATCACCATCCTAGCAATGTTAGCGGTATTGATGGACAACAGGCAGCCTGCCAAGACTATCGCATGGCTGTTGGTGTTGTCGTTCGTGCCTATTGCGGGTATTGTCTTGTATTTCTTTTTCGGGCAGAATTCCAGAAGGGAACGTATCATATCACAACAAAGCATTGACCTAATTACAAAACGTTCAATGCTGGAATTTGTAGAACAAGACGGACTTAATGTGCCAGAAAGTCATAAGCAGACCGTAAACCTGTTTGTCAACCAGACATGGGCATTGCCATTCAAGGACAACGAGGTGGAGATTTTCACGTCTGGATATAAATTCTTTCTTGGTGTTCTTTTGGACATTGGCAAGGCTACAAGACACATACATATCGATACTTATATCATTGACGACGACCCGCTTGGAAACCTAATTGCCGATGCTCTCGCTGATGCAGTGAAAAGGGGGGTTGAAGTTAGGGTAATTTATGATGATGTGGGAAGTTGGAAAACGAGCAACTCTTTTTTCAGAAAGATGGAGGAAAACGGCATCATGCAGAAACCTTTCATGCCAGTAAGATTCCCAGCGCTCACAGGAAAGGTAAACTACCGCAACCACCGAAAGATATGCGTCATAGACGGCAGTGTCGGATATATAGGCGGCATGAACATTGCAATGCGCTACATCAGGGGTGTCAAGAGTACGCCATGGAAAGATACTCACATAAGGATAAAAGGTGCAGCAGTATATGGACTTCAAAGAGCTTTCCTTGTTGACTGGTATTTTGTCAGCCAGACCCTAATATCCGACAAGAAATTTTATCCACACATAAACATTAAGCCAAACAACTGCATAATGCAGATTGTGACAAGCAGCCCTACAAGTCCATGGCCTGAGATTGAACAGGGTTATGTGAAGATTCTTCTTGAGGCAAAGAAATATGTTTACATCGAGACTCCTTATTTCATGCCAACGGAACCTATATTGTTTGCCATGAGAACAGCTGCGATATCGGGAACCGACATAAGATTGATGATTCCTTTCCATACAGATGCCATTTTTGCCGAATGGGCATCAAGGTCTTACGTAAGGCAGACCATTGAGGCTGGTGTAAAAGTATATTTTTACAGGGAGGGATTCAACCACTCAAAACTGCTTATAGCTGATGACACCCTGGCTTCATGTGGCTCAGCCAATGTTGATTTCAGAAGTTTTGAGAACAATTTCGAGGCAAACGCATTCATATACGACAGAGACCTTGCCTTGAAACTAAAAGATGTCTTCCTGGCAGATATTAGGTTGTGCGACAAGTACGAGGACCACTTCAATACACGCAATAATAATTTCTTCATACGTCTATGGGAGTCACTCGTCAGACTTCTGTCTCCGCTGATGTAACAGGATGTTTGAAGATGCTGAAATTGACACTGCCATAACTTCTGTGGTCGATAATTCTGGAATCGGCTGAAAAATCATGGTCTCTTCCATGCTCAAGGACAAATATCCCGTCTGGCTTCAGAATGCCGCCATCAAGCACAAGTGATGGTAACGAAGTAAGTTCTTCAAGAGCGTAAGGGGGATCCGCAAAGACCATGTCGAATTTCTTATGACACGATTTGAGGAATTTAAAGACATCACCTTTTACAAGGTTGCAGTTCTTGGCACCTATCTTTGACAGACACTGTTGGATGAAACGAGCATGTTCGCGGTCTCTCTCCACACTGGTAACCATAGAGCATCCTCTTGACAACAGCTCGAACGAGATGCTTCCTGTTCCGGCGAAGAGGTCAAGAGCCTCTGCATCTTCCAAGTCAATGAGTCCGTTTACGACATTGAAGATGTTCTCTTTTGCAAAATCTGTCGTTGGACGCGCCTTGAATGTTTTCGGTATGTCAAAATGGCGTCCTTTATATATACCCGTTATAATTCTCATTTTCCTGAAAGGTGTAATGCCATGACATCATAAGGAACATTGTCAATGGCTGTTATTGGTGCTCTGTTGAATTCTGCCGATGGACTTACTTTGTACACCCTTCTCACGTGCTGGCGAAGCTTCTCTATCAGGGTGTCACTATCGGCATAAGAACCAGCGATGTGCATCTCGTCGCTTTCATTGTTCAGGCCTAACTGTCTCCATACGTATAGAAGGAAATACAAGGCATTCTGATATGGACCGACTTCAAACTTGTTGGAGTACTTGAAACGCCCATTGGCATAGCAGAAGACATCCATGCTGTAATCGTGGAAATATGCGTACACTTTAGTGCGAAGACCTGTGATACTCCGTCTATATAGATGAAGCCAGACTGGTTGTACGGCAGGAATGAAACGACTATCCTTGAAATGGTCTTCTATGACAAGGCGCACGTCATTGTTTACAGGGAAACAAGCCACCACCCCCAACTCTGTAAGGAAAGAGGTGTGTATGTCATCACACTTATTAGTAGTAAAGGAATGCTTGAAAAGGTCTGACACAACATCTTGGTCAAACTCGTTTATCGGTATGAGCATTGTTGGGGCATCTACCATCACCAGTGCCCTACCATAGCCACTCATCAACAATTCAAGTGTCTTGAATGCCTCCCTGAGATTGGCAGACTGAGACACTCCGCTCTTCATCTCGAAACACTCAAATGCCATCCGCCTTGGGACTTGCGGATCACTCGCAGAGCATGATATACAATCAGCACCGAGGCGTATCACTATCCTTGCCTTGTTTTCCCTATTACTGTTATTCCCAATTTCCTGCATTTTCATTATTTTTTGTTATGTCTCCTATTTTCAATCCCGGATACGAGCCAGCCACAGAAGCTTTCTCTATCAGGTTAGAGATGCTGTTCTCGTCAAGACCATTTAGGTATTGGTAATACTGGGCTCCACACTCCATTAGAGGTATATGCTTTCCTGACTTGCTTATGCAGGTAGTGACCAATATTTCGAACTCCTCACCATCTGAAAAAGGTATTATTCTAACTGAGTCAGCAAGAAAACCTCTTTTCACAAGTTCCTTGAATTCCCCTGTATAGAATCCTGTTTCCTTCTTGTATTTCTCCTCGGCAGACCTGATGGCAATAAGTCTTTTTTTTACCACCTCTTCCCTCTTCGCTCTCTGTCCTTCAAAGAGCAATGGATTTATAATGCTCAGCACGCAAAGCGTTGCAAGACATATTGCGCACAGCGTAAGGAAAAAATCATGTGTCAGTTTTATCCTCATCCCAAACTATTTTAATCAAGCGTCTTATGTTTTCGGCATGCTTTCTGTAAACAACGTTTTCCAACACCCATCAACAATGAAAAAACAAATGACTTTGTTTTTATATTCGCCCAACTTTCACTAATTTTGCAAAATTAATAATATTTTCTGACATCCAATGCTTGAAGACGAATTAAAGTATCAAATAAAACAGGATTTTGTTTTCTGCCCCACCAAGTCACAACAACTCGCCATTGACACGATGGTTCACTTCCTGCTTTCCAAAGAGCAACATCCTGTCATGATTCTGCGTGGTTTTGCCGGCACAGGAAAGACATCCATAGCTTCAGCAATGGTAAGGATGCTGAGGAGAATAAAATGGAATGTTGAACTGCTGGCACCTACAGGAAGGGCTGCCAAGGTGTTTTCCGCCTACTCAGGAGCAAAAGCATGGACCATACATAGGAGGATATACAGGAGAAAGTCCATAAACGAAGGAGGCGGAGTGTTCCAACTGGGGTTTAACAACAAGAGAAACACGCTTTTCATCGTTGACGAGGCTTCCATGATTACTACAGGGAATGACTTTGCAGAATCCCCATGGGGCAACGGCAATCTTCTCGATGACCTTATAGGGTTTGTGTATCAGGGACAAGGATGCCGTCTGATGATGATTGGCGACAAGGCTCAGCTGCCTCCTGTAGGTGAGTGCGAGAGTCCCGCACTTAGCGGAGAGGTGATGTCATGCCACGGACTTGATGTCTTTGAGTGCGACCTGACAGACGTGGTAAGACAGGATTCAGAGTCCGGAATACTATACAACGCCAACACCATACGTAGGATGATTGAAGGGTTACAGGGCAGAATACCAAGAATACGTCTGTCATGTTTTCCAGACATCCATGTCGTTAACGGCGATGAGCTGATTGAGTCTCTCGTGACGAGCTACAACAAGGTGGGAATTGACGAGACCATCGTTGTCACAAGGTCAAATAAAAGGGCTAACATATACAACACTGGAATAAGGAACAGCATTCTCGACAGAGAGGAGATACTGACAAGAGGAGACATGCTTATGGTTGTCAAGAACAACTATCACTGGAAAGTTGACTTCCTCGGTGAAGGGGCGTTTATAGCCAACGGTGACAGAGTGACTATACAGAGAGTGAGAAACATCAGGGAATTATATGGCTTCCACTTTGCAGACATCACACTGCAGATGCCTGACTATAACAACGAAGAGTTCAAAGCCACAGCTATCCTCGACAGTCTGCAGAGCGAAGCTCCTGCCTTGACAAGAGAGCAAGAGGCAACGCTATATTCGGAGGTCCTCAGCGACTATATGTACATAGCCGGAAAGAAGGAAAGGATGGAGAAACTGAAAGACGATGTATATTACAACGCTCTTCAGATTAAATACGCTTATGCCACGACATGCCATAAGGCACAGGGTGGACAATGGGCTCATGTATATGTTGACCAAGGTTATATGACCGACGATATGTTCACTGCCGACTATATACACTGGCTTTACACAGCCATAACAAGGGCTACAGAGCATCTGTTCCTTGTCAACTGGAACAAAAGGCAGTTAGAGGAAGGAAAGTGAGACATGGAAGATTGAAGATTGAAAATGAGACAGGTCTCCTGACAGGACACTGTAAGTTGGCTTTCATTTCACCCTGCCTGCCTTGAGACCTCTTATAACCGCACTCGTAAACCCAGCATTCTCCATCTCATTAAGACCGCGTATGGTCAGACCACCTGGAGTGGTTACTTTGTCAATAGCTTCTTCTGGATGCTCATTGGTTTTCTGCAATAGTTGCACAGCACCTTTTATTGTCTGGAGGACTATCTTTTTTGCCATCTTCGCCTTAAAACCGAGTTCTACGGCTCCCTCTACATTGGCCCGTACATATCTCATGGCATACGCTATAGAACAAGACAAGGCTGTAGCGGATGGATACTGGCTCTCTTCTATTATTATGCTCTCACCCATCGAATTGAAGATGCCACTAATCCTGTCAATATTTTCGGGAGTAGCATCCACTGGAGTAATATATGTCATGGACTCCCTGTAAGCAATGGCGATATTTGGCATAACCAGAAATAGCTGTGGAATAACGCCATCTTTTTCCAACCATGACTTTATAATTGCAGATGGAACTCCTGCCGCCACGACTATCAATGTCTGCCTGGCATAGTCTAGTACGTCCTTTATTCCTGTCAGGGTTTTCTCTACCGCCCATGGCTTTACTACCACACACAGAATATCTGCTCCTGTTGCAGCCTTGCAGTTATCCGGTGTCACTACGGCTCCCTTACCCGCAAAATAATCAAGCACTGGTTTATTATGGTCACATACTGTAAGCTGTGAAGGAACGAAATCGTCAATATTTAGCAATCCTTCAGCTATGGCACCACCCATAGCTCCTGCTCCGATAATAGATACTTTCATAATGGATGAAGCCCCACCCCCTTGCTTCCCTCTCATGGAGGTGCGGGGAATGAGGCGAATAATCTTAAATTGTTATTAAAATGTGTTTGAGTTTTTCTATGAATATGTCTGCCATATCCTTGGTGAAGCAGAGTGGCGGCAGCAGTCGCAGGATGTTTGTTGAGGCACATCCCGTGAAGATGTGGTCGTCGAAGAGCAGGCGCGATCGCACGTCCTTGTGGGGGATGTCGAGTTCGATGCCTATCATGAGTCCTCTTCCGCGAACATCGGTGATATGCTTTTCTGTCTGCTGCAATTCCTTGAGTTTGTCGAGGAGATAGTCGCCCACCTCACGGGCGTTCTCCACGAGATTCTCCTGCTCCATCACGTCGATTACTGCAAGTGCGGCAGTACATGCAAGATGGTTGCCGCCAAAGGTGGTGCCCAACTGTCCGTATTCAGGCTTGAAGTCGGGAGAGATGAGCACTGCTCCCATGGGGAATCCATTGCCTATGCCCTTGGCGCATGTGATGATGTCGGGACGGATGTCGAGCCACTGGTGGGCGAAGAACTTACCGCTACGACCATATCCGCACTGTATCTCGTCGCAGATGAGCACTGCCCCGTATTTCTTGCAAAGAGCATGCAAAGCCTGTGCAAATTCGGGAGTGGCGAGACGTATGCCACCAACACCCTGTATGCACTCGATGATACATGCACACACGTCGCCCTTTGCCAATTCCTTCTCCCATGCCTCAATGTCGTTGAGGGGGAGATAGGTGGTGTGGCCATTGGCATTGATAGGGGCGATAATCTTCGGATTGTTGGTCACCTCCACTGCCAATGATGTGCGGCCATGGAATGCCTTTTCGGCTGAGAGCACACGGGTGCGGCCTGTCTTGAAGGATGCCAACTTCAGTGCATTCTCATTTGCCTCGGCTCCACTGTTGATGAGGAATAGCTGATAGTCGTCATAACCGCTAATCTTACCGAGACGCTTTGCCAATTGTTGCTGCAATTTGTTGATAACCGAGTTGGAGTAGAATCCCAACTTGTTCACCTGGTCGGTCATCATCTCCACATAATGGGGATGGCAGTGACCAATGCTTATAACGGCATGTCCGCCGTAGATGTCAAGATATTCCTGACCATTGTCATCCCATACCTTACAGCCCTTACCCTTTACGATATTTATATTGAATAAGGGATATA
>SAMEA3663090__coassemble_156_pt1 | contig 30465 bp, 31 predicted proteins | sample SAMEA3663090__metabat2_high_PE_006 | metagenome-assembled genome bin SAMEA3663090 (sample SAMEA3663090) | pig gut metagenome | biome: pig gut; feature: pig-associated habitat; material: faeces | place: France | collected 2012 | reverse complement strand
TAAGCAACTTTATCATGAACCTTATTTCAGCCTTGGGAGCATATTGTTTCTTTGATAACAAGCCAAAGGCATTGCAAGGATACTGCATCGAAGACACGAAGCAACTTTCATTGTTCTAAAGACAGAATAATCTCTTTCTATTCATTATATACAGCCCATGTCTGATGGCATGGGAAGAGAACTCGTGTATCTGTCTTCACATGCAACTAATCGCTATTTTATCCCGAATTGGGGTAATATGGGTAGAGCATATCGACTACATTCTTCGATGAAAGATATAGTCTTGTCATGCGAACCTTTTACTCGTGTTATGGAATCATGAATTTCTGCAATATCACTATAAAGGGAAATGCCGATTGTCCGAGGGTAGAATCTTGCTATATTCTCCACCTTATCAACCACACTAATGCCATTGGTGAATATATCAACGGCTAACTCCTTTTCGTACAAATACGCAATTATATCCCAAACAATAAACTTTGAGAACGGATCACCTCCCGACAGGCACACCTTAGTCAATCCCATAGAGCAGAGGTCATCAATAACTTTTTTGTAATCATCGATTGACAGTTCTGCTCTCGCCCCCCTATAATTGGTCTCTGAGTTGTTTCTTGTTGCACCTGCATTATAACAGTGTATGCACATTTCACTGCAACGATAGGTCAGTTCACACATTACGCTCGTGATACCACCTACCTTGTCCATGTACATTCTCTCTGCATTTGCAGTCCCAACAATTGTCATTTCATGTAGAGAGGTAAGATTGTCGGAAACCTGTTGTTTGCGAGTGACCTTTAGATTATTGCGGTAAAGATTTATTTCTTCCCTTGATAGGATATGTGTGGTCAGCAAACCAAAATTAACCAATTCCCGAATGAACGGCAATAGGCTCTCTATTGTGACATTGGATTTCTTTGAGAGCCACTTTAGGTCAAACTTTTTGTTTCTTGAAACAGATAACAAGCAACCAACAACCTCGGCTGAGATGTCCTCATAATAGAAGCACATCCCTTCTATAAGGTTGTAGATGATGGCTGCGTTATGTTCTTTATTATATCTGCCACAAGTCCATTCGGGGCGGTAAAATATGCTATTTAAATCCATTCTAATTGATTTCAAAACCGTATTTCATACACAAGCCATAGATAATATCAAAACGCTTACCCATTGGGCCATAACTGAGAAGATGCAACAGGTTGCGGGCACCCTTTTGCTGCCAACCAAACTCAAGGTTTGCAAGTTTCGCTTCTGTATCTATGGTTATATGAATTATGCCACATTTTCGGCCTTTCTCATTGTATTCTTTAACTAACGTCTCTAAGTCCGTTATAGAAAATGGCACTTTCTTATTACGTTCTTTCTTAAAGTCTTGATAATAGTATCCTTTCAATTCTTCAGTATCACAGAAAATGCTATCGTCAAGACAATTTGCATGGCAAGATGCTTGATATAGCCCATAAATGTCAGTATGGTCTTTAAACAACTCTTTAATTGCCCCTGCTAATTCTTCCCTTTCCTGCGCTATCTCAATTATGTCAGGGGTTTCGACTATCATGCTGAGCAGCCTTGCGGCAAGTCCGAAACGGCGTAACTCTTTTTCAGTCATTACATCCTGCTCGTTGGTGTCCCATTTTTCTTGAGCCTTCATAGTTCACATCCTTTCATATAAGCCGAAGTGGGTATTGTAGTGCCCTTCGTCGTTTCCTTATACACTTTTAAAAAAGTATCGGCAAGTTCAAATGATTCTCGAGCAAGATTCTCATATTCATTTGATGCTGTTGAGTTAAGATTATTTAAGTAGTGACACTTTGCAATTTCAAGCCTTAATTGGTCCAATTCCTTTGATGACATAATATACTGTTTATGCACCTTCGGCTCAAACAGTGCTTGTAAGTTATAAGGTTAAGGCACAAAAAGAAAGTGTGAGCCTACTTAACGTATTCTATCTGTAGGCTCTCGACTGCCCGAATTAAAGAATAAGAAAAGTCGCTCACACCTTGGACTGTATATGTAGATGATACATATATACGAACCTAAGGTTGCGTCTTTTGCTTGTCCGATTAATTCAGTGAGTTGTCGAGATTCACAGATACGGAATAGCAAAACGCTTCCTAATTATGTCTGCCGCAGATTATATGCGGCACTGCAAATACAAGAAGTATTTTTCAAAAACGCAAATATATGAGCGACTATTTTCTTTATTCATGTAAAATGTCTCCTACTTAAACTTAATCACACGGAAATCATTTTTATTGTCGATGATGACGCCGTCGGCATTGAGTTTGCGGGCTTTGCGGGCGGCTTTCCATAACAGGTATTTCTCAAGGCGCGGACGCTCTGGACGAATGAGAGGCAGAATCAATGGTGTATAGGAACCGTAAGCCGTCACCTCGAAGTCGCGATTCACCTCGTTCTCATTCAGGAACACCTGCACATGGTCGTAAGTGTCTTTCTTCCGTTGGTCGGTCTTGAAGAGCACTTTTCCGAGCAGCGTCGTGTGATGGATTTTCTTCTCATAGTTCTGCTTCAACGTGTCGGTGTTGATGTAACCAACGGTACAACTTGCACATAGGAGCGAAACACTCACGCAGAAGGATAAAGTCTTGAATTGTTTTTTCATTTTGTTGCTTTTTAATCATTAAACTTAATAACGGCAACAAAAATAGGAAATTTGCTACGAAAGGCAATCATCCATTTCGTCCACTCGGAATGACGGAGCCCTTACTGCTTCTTACGAGACGGCAGGAATGTCTGACTGTCGTAGTACTCGCGAACCTTCTCGAACTCATTGGAGAAGAGTTCTTTGTCGAACCTTTGCTGGTTCTTCTGCCATAATTCTTGATATTTTCGCATACATGCTTCTCCGAATGCGACATGCTGGAGACCGTATGCTTTCATCTCAGACTGATTCATAGCGTAATAATCGGCATTACGATATGAGCCCATGTATTGTTCGTAAATGGGACGAATGGCGTCGTCCAATAAACGATGCACCTGAGCAACATCGACTGCTGTATAGCTAATGGAAGAGGAAGGTGTATCAGCAGCTGGAAGATCCGCCTTTGGTGAATGGGGTTTAGGAACAGAAGGCTCTGGTTTTGAGGAATGGGCTTCTGGTTGAGGCTGAGGACTCACTGACCGTTGGCTACTGGTCATTTGGGGTATGGGTAGTTTGCTCGTCTGGAACGAAGAGTCCTCAATGTCTGACGACTGAACAGGAATGACTGTATTCACGGAGTCTTTATCGGCATTATGCTGATGTGATGGAGCCAGTGCCTTTTGGAAAGGATTTCGCCATAAGAAAACGATTGACAACACTATGCACACCATAATGATGGCAACGACCAACCAGTAAGGATGCCTTCTGCTGATTGCCACATCAATATCGGCAACCCGCTGATAGCGCATAGAGGGATTGGTAGCCGTACACCTACGTATCACCTTATTATATATATCGGCACAGGGTAGCGTCTGCAGTATGCGGCCAATGGCATAGATGTCCGTCCGGGCATCGGGTTTTGCCGAACCGCCTATCTGTTCGGGTGCGGCATATTTGTCCGTTCGACCTTTCGTGTCGATATAGCTGTCGGTATAGCAATAGCCTAAGTCGACGAGCACGACATCATGGTCTATGCGGGTTATCAGGATATTGTCTGGTTTCAGGTCTAAGTGTACTACCTGGTGTTCGTGCAGATAGCCCACCACGCTGAGCAGCTGACGGAGGAAGCGGTCGGCATTCTTGCGATTGCGGAAGTAGTCGGGATGATGTTTTACAAACTGGCTGAGCGTCTCACCATCGACATAGTCCATCAAGATGCCATCGTCGGTCTTGGCTGCATAGTGTACCAGGTGGGGATGGTCGAGGCGATAGCCTGTCTCAAACTCCTTTTGCAGGGCAGCAACATAGCGGGGATTGGTACGCAGTTCAGGCTTCAGCCGTTTCAAGAAGTGCAACTTGCCATACATCTTAACAAGGAAGCACTCGCAGGTGGTGCCGCCTACTTGCAGCCGTTCGGCATGCGAAAACATCTGCAGACTTTCGGAAAACGACGAAGTGCTATCCATGTGTATGCTATAACGGTTTGAAGTCTATACCCTGTGCTTTGCCTGCCGTGAAAGCACCAAGACTCTTGCCCTCTCTAATCACTTCAGAGACGAGCAACGGATAGTGGCGGACGATATGTGTGAGCGTCAGCATGTCCTCTTGGCATAATTTACTATTCTCACTCCCTATCACCCGGAAGTGGTTGTCTCCTTCATACTCTATCACCAGCTTGCGATTGGGAGAATAGGTTATCAGAAGTTTCTGACCTCTCGCCATAGAACAAGCCAACAGTTCATCACGATTGTCGAAAACAGAATTGCTATGTGCTGCATCTTCCAATCGTAATGACTCCCAGTCGGCATATCCAAGATAGCGGGCGATGATATTCAGTGTTGAGATGCGAGGAGTACGTTCGTCAGCAATGAACCCTAAAAGTCGCTTCATGGTGTTGACACCAATATGCTCACCCGTCATAGACTCTATGTCGAGCGTCAGCAAATCACAATCACAAGAGAGTCGGATCTCATGACCCAACTTCTCTCGTAATAAATCTATTATAAAAGGGGAAAACCTCATCTTCTCATCTTCTCATCTTCTCATCCGCTGCGTAAGGTTGGACTCCTTGTAATACAGATAAGTAGAATGGGTAACTCCGCTTGGCTGTATTTCGTATTAAAACGAATACGTACCAAGAAGAGCGTCTTTCCTCTAACCCCTATATTACTTTTGTAAGTGTCCAATTTACGCAGTAGGAATAAGCGAAATGCGCTTTTTTCAATATGTCTGTCAAAAGAGCCTATTAAGGCAATATGGCAATGCAAAGTTATAAAAACTTTTTCAACTACCGCCATTTGCGGTATTAAATCTTCCAAAAGTAGATGAAGAAACAGTCTGTCACGATGGATTTTACCATATTGCTTTTATGGTCTTCTCATTGCTTGTCAAGATGGCGTGCAAGAAGGAAGAGGAAATCTGACAGACGGTTGATATATGCCAGTATGTCAGGAGCAAGGAACCGCACAGACGAGTATTCCACAAGGCGGCGTTCCACACGACGGCATACAGTACGGCACACATGACACCAGGAAGCAGACACGCTGCCGCCGGGCAATACAAATCCACCGAAAGGAGTCTGTCCTGACAAACAATTGTCAGAGAATTCCTCAAGCCATTTCAAATCTTGGGCACACACAGGGTCTGAACCATCCATGCCACTGCTTATAAGACCACATATAGAAAGCAACCTACGCTGAACGACCCTGAGAGAATCTGAAACACCACTACTATCGTTGGATATGGATACAAGATAGCCAATGCAGGCACACAACTCGTCCAACTCTCCACACACTTCTATCTGAAGAGAATCCTTGCGAACCCTCTCGCCCGATGCTGTGCTTGTCATACCGGCATCACCCTTGCATGTTGATATTTTCATGTTTTTCAAATTTCTAAAGTTTCGCATGTCTCCGACATGCTGTCAGTTGACAAGTTTACAAGTCAAATAGTTATTAGTTTTTCCGGTCATTTCCATGCTCAAGCAAGAAGTGTAACAATTTGTTGACTTGTCAACTTGTTTTCTTGCAAAGCTCAAGGAAACTCCTTTGAGCAAGTTTGTAACTTGCGAACCAACGGTCACTGACCGAAGGGAAAAGTAAACTTGTATCATATTATATTTACCTTGAACGTCTGCTTGTGTCTTTGAGTATCGAAAAACAAGACACCACAGCTGTACAGGTCAAAGGAAACCCCTACCCTATTGTCGTTCACCATTTCCTGCCAGCATCCATACGCCTTCCCGCACTTATGGATACCTTCCATTATCAAGACAGACGACTCCGACATCATTCCAAGAAGAGCGTCCTTGCCACATATGTCAGCACTTGAGGCATCGCAGCGAAGCATGACATGCTGCATACTTTCAAACACCCCTTTTGCCAAACGCCCTTTCAAATCATCATTACCCACGAACCTTACTTTTCGGCAACCAGCCTTTACATACTCCTCGAACATTCTGGATTCATGACACAAATCAACGACGGTATTAGGCTGGCAATAATTCGCCAGACGGAAATAGAAGCGGAAAAGCCTCTCTTCACACTTGTCATCATGACGAAACCTGTTTGACAACACTTCATAGGCATAATATGGAAGTCGTTCCGCCACGACATATCTGACGAAACGATATGCCCACGGCGACTGCACCCCAAACCCCATTGTGCGTGGAGACCTTAACAATCTGCAAAAGACACGGATTAAAGGATTGTCTGTCATGAATTAAAAACAATGATATCTACTTGCGTAGCAGAGCCATGGTACGAAATACTATCCAACTCTTAAAGTGGAGCTGGCGGGAGTCGAACCCGCGTCCAAACAGGGAAACCATACGCTTTCTACACGCTTATTCCAGCCTTCGGTTTTCATGTTTCAGCAAGACCTGGACCACCAACTGAAACCTTAGCCTCAATAGTTTTCAGATACGCACAGAGGCGTACGTACCCTATTCCCGATTTTCCTGCACCGCTTAATCCTCAGATTCGGGACAACACCCTTGGAGCAGTGTCTCGTCGCATCACCTTGTGACGCGATAAAGCCAGTAATCTACTATACTTCGATTAGGCAGCGAGAGCATACCTATTGTTGCCAATTAAATTTTTGCCCGCTACGATTATGGAGATAGCCGACGAGTCTCCGCGTGCTTACGTACCATTCCATCCCGCTGTCAAATCCAAACAGCCCCAATGTCATGGAGATTTCTGTATGCATTTCAAGCAACTGAAACACATTCCATTTGCAAAGTTAGTGCAAATCGAGTGAAGAACAAAATAAAAAACTCACTTTTTTATTTTTTACTCAACTTTCGCAAGTAAAGGAAGGCAAGAAAGAAGTTATGATGGGGAGTTATGATGGGGAGTTATGATAAGCCAATACCCTTTCAGGGGTGAAACATTTGGCTCCTTTTAACTTCCTAAGCGACCAAAGGGAGCGATAACTTCCTATAACTCCTTTTAACTCCTAAAGTTGAGCACATGCGAAACTTAAATTTTTTATTCCGAGATGAAGCCTAACTAATCTAAAGTTAATGCAATTCATTCTATGTTCACCAGTGCGAAACGTACGTCCACCAGTGCGAAACGTACATCCACCAGTGCGAAACGTACATCCACCAGTGGTGAACATAGATTTCAAACGCTTAAAAGGATTCTTTTGTGCCTTTTCCTGATTTCACTATACACTAATTCGATTTCCTTTCAAATTCGTATAGATGTATGTGGATTGCAACCGCTTGTCTAAGGCATAGCGAGACTGTCAAGACGAAGAGGGTAAGCAAGATGGTACGCTAAGAGGCAAAATAACGGAAAAAACAGACAAAACCATCAGAGCAAGCGACCTTTGGCATTCAATGAGCGATTTTTGTTTGATAACGTTTCCTTAGATAATTGATGCTGTCAAAATATCTTTTACAAATCTTTATATAATAAGTTGGAAGAAACAAAATCGTAAAATACAAAGCGGATTTAACACCATTAAATCCTAATATTTGACGATAGACCATCAAATTATACTTAATAAGAGAGAATTTATTACTGGAAACTGAATTTCCTCTAAGTCTATAATATGCAAGTGGTTCTTGAATACCATAGGCCTTTTTGCAATCTTTTATAATACTGAGGAATAATGCCCAGTCTTGCCTTTTGCGTATAGTAGGCATAAAATATTTCTTTCCCAACAATTTAATGTCATAAACAGCTGTCAGGCAACCAACTTTGTTGTCGCGTTTCATCATGCTAAAGCTAATTACTTTTGGAGCGACATTAATTCCTTTCTCTTTATTATCTCCATCGCAAATAATATATGAAGAACAGCAAAGTGAAATGTTGTTTCTTTTCATAAACTCAATTTGGCATTCCAACTTGTCCTCTCTCCACCTATCATCACTGTCACAGAAAGCAATATATTGTCCTTCTGCTCTTTCGATGGAATTATTTCTTGCATATCCAGGACCCATGTTCTCATGAAGGAAGACTATTTTTACACGATCATCCTCTTTTTCATATTTTCTTAAGAGATTGATTGTGTTTTTATCCGAAGAGCAATCGTCCGTGATTAGCAATTCGATTTTTTTATATGTTTGGTTTAATATGCTTTCAATACTATCGGCTAAGAAACAGCTCGAATTGTACGTTGGCATAATTACCGATACGAGACCTTCCGTCATTTTGAATTCCGTTTCAGTGTGCAAAGATAATAATAATATGCTTAAATCCCAAATGATATTGCATTAAATGGTCTTTTTGAAAAAAAACACTCAACATAAGCACATAATAATGTTAAAAGAACGTAAAAAGTTGTGTGGTCAATAGAAAATAGATATCTTTGTATAATATGAAAAGGATAAATGTAATAGTAGTTTTTACAATAGTGCTGTTGATAATATTGTCTTTTGCGAAATCTCCTCAAAAGAAAGGAAAAATTCCCGACAAGGACAATTATCAACTTGTTTTCAGTGACGAGTTCAATCTTCCAAATGATTCACAGCCTGACTCCTCAAAATGGACGAGAAGCATAAGATATAACGGACTTTGGAATCGGTGGATAAGCAATGCACATGATGTAGTTTATATAGACAAAGGAAATCTGGTGTGCAAGGCAATCCCAAATACTATCGAACCTAACGATACCGCACCTATGCTTACAGGAGCCATTTGGTCGAAAGACCGATATGCTTTCCGATATGGCATAGTTGAAGTCAGGATGAAGACTAATCTTATTGATGGAAATTTTCCTGCAGTTTGGTTGGGACGTTTACGAAAAGGAAAATCTCAAGTTCCTTATGGAGAAATTGACATTGTAGAAATGTTCGGAAAGAAAAAAGAATCTTTCCATAACATACATACCGAGTTGACAATTACAGAAAAGGGACATGGGCAACGTAATAGCTTTACCCATAAAGTAGATATTACGAAATGGCATGTATATGCAATAGAGTGGACACCAGATTATGTATCGTGGTTTGTTGATGGTCAACGTATAGGAGTATATTACAAGTCGCATGACAAGAGGCTACTTGCAAGGCACCAATGGACATTTGATGACTATTACTATATTCTCCTGAACCAAAGTGTCGGAGACGGGGCACATGATATGAAGCAGGATATTACAAAGACATATGAGACACGTTTTGATTGGATTAGAGTATATCAGAAGCGATGATGACAAGAAGAATAAAAGAGCTACTTGCTAAGATTGCAGTAAGGTTCCCTGTAGAAGTGGCGAAGACAAGATATTTCTTAAGATTTGGAAAATTTCCAAACCTTAAGAATCCATATAACCTCAATGAAAAAATTCTATACTTAAAATTATATAGTAACACTTCACTTTGGACAAAATTAGCAGATAAATATTTAGTAAGGAAATATGTAGAAGATTGTGGCTATGCAGATATCCTTATTCCTCTGATTGGAGTTTGGGACAATGTTTCTGATATAGATTTTAGCAAATTGCCTGAGAAATGCATGTTAAAAGCTAACAATGGAGACGGGAAGGGTACCAATCTTATATTCTGCAAGTCAAAGTTCTATGCAAACGAGCAGGAAAGGATAAAAAACACTTTACAGAGTTGGCTTGATACTAAAAACATCGGTGCGCTTTCGGCTGAACCACAATATAAAGGTATCCCACCACGTATTATAGCAGAAAAATACCTCGAACCTATTTTTGGTGAAGCATCACTCATAGACTATAAGATATGGTGCTTCAATGGTAAACCCTTTTCCATATTATGTTGCTCGGACAGGGAAGAGAATGGACACGTACAGTTAGGTTGCTACGATGTCAACTGGCACTTCCATCCTGAAAACATGCATTCTACACGCCATCACTCCATACAGCGCAATCCAATACCGAAACCATCGCAACTTGACCACATGCTGGAGATTGCTCACAAACTATCTGCAACATTTCCAGAAGTGCGCGTTGACCTTTACCAATATGGTAATAAAGTATATTTCGGAGAGCTGACATTCACTTCGCTTGGCGGCATGATGAACTACTACACGCAGGAATACTTGGAGGAGATGGGAAAAGCTGTAGACATGACCAAACGCTATTGATTTTTTATAACAATGTTGGAACAATGCAACGAAATGAATTTTCAGAATAGGCAATAAACTCTTTGTCAGATTATCAGGAAATCAATCCTATTGTAGTCAACAATGCGTCTGAAATGACATTTTTAGTATTATATGCCATGGCTTTCTTCTGACAATTTGCCGACATTTCCTTTAGGATTTGCTTGTTTTCAATGATTTGTTTCATTACATGTGCCAATGCAGCAGCATTGTGAGGAGGAATTATGTAACCTGTTTCACCGTCAACAACAATGTCTTTGTTCAGATTCCAATTGCTTGCTATTACAGGAAGTCCTGAAATATAAGCGTCAATTATGATTCCAGGGAATCCTTCACCAGACCAAAAAGTAGGAAATAACATTACGTCATAATCAGCCAGTATGTCATATCCACTTGTATCATGAAGATTAAGGAAACCACCGAACTTAGAATTTGCCGTCATCTGCAATTTCTTCTGAAATTCCTTTTCGTATGATGGTTCTATCGGACCGTAGAAAACTGTATGGAAGTTAAATACTCCCTTCTCATTCAATTGTTGCATGGCATCGAAGATAAGGTCACAACCTTTTTGAGGAATGATGCGTGACAGAAAGACGAATTGCACAGTATCATTGTCCTTGTTGTGGCATTTGTCACGTTTGGGAATGTAGTTGATGTTCTTAAAGTTCGGCACTACTATTACATTCTCATATCCACATTCGAAGAAGGTTTGTTTCATAGCTTCACCTTCGACAAGAAAATACCTTACAATCTGATATGGCTTGCTTTTTACCTTTCCCATCTTCATCCATTGCGCAACGGCTCCCCCTATAGTCCAATAAATCACATTGCGCTTATGTGGCAATAAGTTAAAGAAGCGTATGAGCCGATATGCGCTCATACTATCTGTACCGACAATATAAGTAGCCTTGGCATTTGTGAGAATCATCCATAGCAGGCGCAACAGAATCCATGGTTTCTTGCGCCATGCTTCTGTATCAACAACTGTCAATGGTATTTGTTTTGATTTTAGATACAACGCCAAATGATAGTTTTTGGCAGAGGCACCGTTTCGTGGAATGCGTCCCCCTCCACATGGAGCAATTAGAATATTACTTTTCATGTCAGTCGTCTATTTCCGCTTTTATTGCCTTAATGTACCCATGCCCGAACTTCAAGTCAGGCTCCACATAATTACCTTCCCCCCATTCGTTCCATGCCTTAAGGAACAGGATGCGGTGTTCTGGAACTTTATCTTTTACAATACTTACAGCTTCCCTTACAGAGCGTTGGAACTTTTCAGGCGTACTGTCAAGCAGTGGGTCTGTAACGACTCCTGCACGAGGTGTCCTGTCCCATTGTGGAAGTAGAGTCGGATATACGTTATCCCATGCGTCTTCATCCGTATAATAGCAACGCATCACTTTTTCATAATCTGTACGACTATGGACTGGTAAATGTAGTTTAGTACCAATATGATAGATGAGCATGTCTATCTTAGACTTGCACATTGCCTTTGCCCGGTTAAGTCCTGATGACATTACAGCATCATACCCGCGTTCGAGTATGTCGTTATAGTGTTCAGCCACTCTGTTTGTATTCCACAACGATAATTTACCTGTCTTGACATCCCGTCCCGTAGCATTTGTTGTATATCCAACAAAATGAATTCCAGGCAATCCGTTTTCTATTGCCAGACTCTGCCATGTGCTTATAAAGTTAGTTTCTTCTGGAATGTCACGTGGAGCCCAAACAGCAAACAAAGGCTTACCATCAACTTTTATATATCTTTTGTCTCGGAAAGCAGGCAACAATTCCAAGAAATGTTTAATGTGGTCTTCATGGGAATAATGCATCTGCATTATCATAGAGTCTTTTTGAATCACCTTCCCCTTCTGCCATGTCTTGTTAGTCCAGTCGTGGTTTGCCCAACATAAACAGAATGGGAAGTCAGGTTTTCCGCTGACAAGGACTTCATTGAACGGACGTTCGAGCAATTGTTTACCATTGCCAAACCAATAGTGGTAATAGCAGAAACCTTCTATCCCTGCTTCACATGCCAGTTGTGCCTGTTGTTCTCTCACTTCAGGCAGCCTCAAGTCATAGAACCCCAAATCTGCGGGTATTCTTGGCTGATAATGCCCTTTAAACAAAGGTCTTGCTTTAGCAACATTGGTCCATTCTGTAAAACCTTTTCCCCACCACTCGTCATTCTCAGGTATGGGGTGGTATTGCGGCAAATATAATGCTATAACTCTTGCTTTCATTATATAAGAAAATTATTTGTTAAACCATTTTTCCAGCATACTCTATCGGAATGTTTCCTAATACACTTGCAACTTGAGAATATGATGAATAGCAGCTGCCTATGATATTATTTGTCTTGCTTAAACAAAAAAGGTCAACCACAGCAAAACGCATACCTTCAATAGTATTTCTACTTATATCGTCAAAGAATGTTATGACATGACCAGGATACAAATTCGTAAAATGTCGTTTAACTTCCTCATCATCACTTGCAAGATAGAACATAGTACTACTGTCTTTACCTATTTCTTCTTTCATACGTTGTTCAAATGCATAAAGTGGAGAGTTTTCCATAGAAGCTGTATTGTCTGTACGTCTGATATGAACACCAATTGTATGTTTAGAGAATTTATTTGTAATCTCATTGATTTTTTCCTGTATTTCATCAATTGGGACAAAGATTTTGTCCATATCATTAAGATCACCTAACTGATAGCAAGAAGCAATCAATAGCTTCTTTGGCTTACGAGTATTGATTAATGTATGTATCTCTCTCTTCGGATCTTTGACTAAGAAAGGAGCATAATTAAAGGACAACATATCATATTTTGTATAAAGAATTGGAAGTCTTAAAAAATAGGTTTTTGTATCCCTAATATCAAAGAGCCATTTTTTATTTTCTATAAATTCTACTTCCTCTATGTCTATTGGTTTGAAAAGATCTGTGAAATCAGTTTTAAGTCCTTTACAATTATTCCAATAAATTTTTGCTTTTGATTTATATTGTCTGGCTATATCTATTCCTGTAGATATAGCTCTCATGCGATTACAAAGCCCTCCTGTTGGTATTATTGATATCTCCATGTTGGTTGGTTTTATTGATTTTCCTTCTTGTTGTTTCATTCTGTATTCCTTTCTTTTCTATTTTTATACTTCCCAAAATAATATTAATCCCACATTATTAAGGCAATAGTTCATGTATAGAGTTCCTATGCAGGCAACTATAAGAATTGAAGCCCACCTAGGTCTAATCGTATAATATATGTCGGCAAATAACAATATGCTGGCAACTTTATATAACAGAGCTATTCGTTCACCTACTACAGGAAAAAAAGAAATAGCAACATAACAAAATAGTCCTAATCCATAAGTTTTTATTAAGATTGGGAAATATCTGTCATTTGTCTCTAATGTCTTGTGGAAAAACAACAGGTAAAAGTATATAAACGTAGAGAGTATTTGGAGTGGACTAAAGACATTGATTCCTGATTCGCTCGTACCTTTTATCGTCGATGTCTGATAGCTTGCGAGTTTTGTTCCTACGAACGGCAATTCAGAAAGGTTATCAAGAAACAGAGTCACACCTGCGAAATATAAGACATAAGCAAAAGGGATAATGCTTGACCAAACAACAATGTCTCTATTTTTAATCTTATTATTTTTAAGAAAAAACAAAGGGATAAGTAACAGAGCGGAATAATGGAACAGTGTTCCAATAATAAGTAACAGAAAAGCCTTCTTCCTTTCTTTATTTCCAATATATAAAAGCATTAGGAGCATAAGTCCCGACAACACGCCTGTGCGAATCTGCATACATTCGTGTTGTACAAAATAATAGCTCAGATATATTGCTATTGGTAGAAAGAAAAACGAGCTGAGACGACGTACTGCATAAAGTTTCAATCCTACGCCTAAAAAGGCATATATTATAAACAACCAATGCACATCATTTGAAAACAAATGTACTATGCGTGATATAAAAAGATATGTTATCTCTACACTTTCAAGAATATCAGGACTGTCGTAATGAACAAATGAACTATAATAATTATCTGAGTCCGGATCAATGCCCACTGGTCTTAACCCAGCTGTCAGGACAAGAGCTGTTGTCAGTCCGATATATATATAAAAGCGGTATCGGTAAACGAAATCTTTTAGCAGAGCCAATAGAATCGTAACAAAATATATTGCCAAAACTATATATCCCATACTATTTCCTCATTATACGATTTACAAAGAAAGAAAAAGCCTTTTGCTTTTCGCCTTTAGTCAGTACAAAGGTGAAAATACAGAATAATGTAGCAACCGTAGCAATAAATGTTACAACTACAAGGTGCATCAGATGGTTTGTGATTGGAAGCACTTTTGATATATATATCGTAATAATGCAACTTATCGCCGTTGTTGCAATTGCTGGAATTACGAATTTGTTGATATATCCACCAAGTCTAAACTCTTTGTACAAGCGACACAGAAAAAACAACCTGCAAATATGGGCTATGAAACATGCTATAATAAGTGACAACATAATCCAAAATGAAGGTTTGCCATCAAGAAACAATAATATAGCAAGAGGGAGCCCTGCAAGCATCACACTATCAACAACAAGTGTATAATTGCGTATTTTGGCAGTCGCCTGAACAATGGTGGTTATTGGATTGTGCAGTGATAGCAGTATAGTGTAGATTATGTACAGCCGTGTGAATGATGTCATTTCCACATTAACATTATTTTTTCCAAGCCATACAGCAAGTACGTTGTCGGTGTCAGCTAATAGTGGAATAGCAAGCAACAGGAGCAAATAATATATCAACTTGTTACCCGACACGAACAACCTGCCAAGATAATTATAATCATTACGGGCAAATGACTTTATCATTGCGGGACGAAAAGCAACTACTGTACTGCCAGACAATGAATTCATGGCATTGTACACCTGATTTCCAATGCTGAATGCAGCATTGGATACAGGACCGAAAAAGACATTCAAAGTCAATGCACTGCCATGTGTAGTGACAACACTAGCTAACGTTCCATAGAAAGTCCATCCAGAAAACAAGGCAAGCTCTTTCATCAGGCTTCTATTCTCAATTTTGCAACATCTACAGCCCTGATAATTCCTTGTTGCAAAGAAAACATAACAGGTGAGTGTCAGCAAGGCTATTATCACAAGTCCTATACCATAAAAAACAAGACGATCTGCTGTTGCATGACTAATACTATAAGCAAGCATCAACTTGAGCAGACTGTCTATGGTGGAGACGAGTGCATATACGCCCATATCTTCATTAGCAAAGATGGCTGCCAAATATGGAATTTGTATCAATACTATCATAAAAGAAGCCAAGGATAAGAAAAACACGTTAATAGCAGATGTCAGACGTGATGCTGGTATCGTCATGTAGTTGTAGATAAACCATGGACCTATGATACTAAAAAGAATCATAATGGTTAATGCAAGCAATACTGTTAACAACAAACTTGCAGAGAATGTCTGTTGAAACTTCCTATGGTCACCTTTTCCAATAGCAAAGGAGTAGTAGCGTTGAGTTGACAAGGCGAGAGTGCTACTGATACATGTACTTGAAGTAACCAGAGCAGCTATAGCATTATACAGTCCATAGTCCACAATTCCCAAACCATTGAGAACTAACTTAACCGAATAAAGGTTGACTATTGTTAACACCAACATTCTCATAAAAAGCACGATGGTGTTTTTCGCTATTGTCTTTGTCTTATGTTCGTTACCGTATCCCATAACGTTATTTGTCTCAGATAGCCTTCATTGTCACTTAATCTTTGATGAGGATGTCTTTTAAAGAATAGAGGCTAAGAACAATTATCGCGAGGAAGCACATACCCAGAACAAAAACCATTCTCTTTGGTCCTGCTGGTTTGACAGGAACGGAAGCTCCTTTGATAAGGGTGAAAGCCGGTGTGCGTTCCTGTATCTTTGCAGCAGCAGCCTGATACTGTGTGGTAAGGCTGGTATAGGTGTTATACTTCAGCTGCATGTCATTCTCAAGGTCGTTCTGTTCTGCCTTTAGACTTTCGAGCACTACGTCGGTATTGGCATCGGCATAGCTTCCATATTTGCGGCGTGACTTCTCATAGTCTTTCTTTGCATTGTCTGCAAGTTTCTTATAGTATTCCGCATCTATGCGTGCCTTGTTGGTACGATAGTTGGTAATGAATATCTGAAGACGTTCCTTCACGGAGTCTGCAACACTTTTGCAGATGAGCGGGTCCTGTGCCTCAACGGAAATGGATATCACTCCTGTCTTCTTGTCAACGGCAATGGCAATGTTGTTCTTTATGGAGCTTATGACATCATCCTGTTTCTTTGTAAGGAAATAGGGGTTTGACTCGCCTCCGGCTCCTTTGCGTGGTTCAGGTTTTGGTGCAAGCCATCCTTTTATCTTGGCAACAGTCTCTCCCCACCAAGGCATTTCCTGTTTCTTGTCTATGTATTCATAATAGCTACAGTCGATGGCACCGTCCATGCTCTTGACCCTTACCTTTGACAATCCCATTACAAATCCGTTGTCATCCATGAGGTCAGGATAGAGAAGAGGATTGATGGCGTCTGTCGTCTCCATATTTCCGAGGTCGATACCAAACGATGATGCCAAAGAGCCGAGTGTCCCGGACATTCCTGAGCCTGCGCCTGCCATCTCAGGTGCGAGGCTAAGGGAGGATGTGTAGTATCTTGGAATGCACAGTATATATGCGCACGAGAGCAGAAACACAATAGGTATGACGATTAGGAATAGTTTCTTCCTCGCCCATATTCTTTTAATGATAAGTCCTAAGTCGATTACCTTAAGTTCCTTGTTGTCTTCCATCTGTATAATGTTTGTTTCTTTCTTCAGAATGGGATTGTTTAATAATTCTTGATTACATTAGCAAGAGTTGCAATCATGGTAGCTATACTTGTGATACCGCTTCCCATTGCTATTCTCTCGGCTACAGTCATCTTGGTCTGTGGCTTCTCTGGCACGAAGATTTCACATCCTGGCATCACCTTGGTGGTGCTGCTAACCCTGGAACCTGTGCCATTCATATACAAGATATATGTGTCGCGCTTCCTTGCGTCTCGGCTGAAGCCACCAGCCTGGTCTATATAATACTTGACTTTCTTTCCCTCGATGTATCCCACAGCGTTGGCGTGCATGACTGCTCCGTTAATTTTGACTGTTCCATTGTATTTCGGCACATACACTTGGTCTCCCTCTCTGAGAATGATGTCATCGTCGCCCCCTGGCTTGGCAAGTGCCCTGTCAAGATAAATACCAACCTGATATGTGTCTGCCACGCGGAATTTGTCCTTGTTTGTCTTCTCGTTCTTCTGTGCAACTTGTCCGAGCACAGAAGAGTTGGATGTTATAGCCATCTGCATTATGTTCTTCTGCTGTTGCTCTTCTGCTATCTTGGACACTTCCTCCATGCGGATTCTTTCTATCTCGTTAGTTTTCCTTATAAGTCGCGCTCCCTTAACATAAGCATATTCGTTAGCTCCTCCAGCTGCACGTACAAGGTCGCTTAGACGGTAATTTTCCTTTGTAATGGTATATGTTCCACCAAAGAGTACCTCACCGGAGATACTTACATTTTGCTGCTTTTTGAATCCTGGACTCTGCCTTACATAAACCTGGTCGAATGGTTGGAGGGCGAAAGCCTGTTCTCCATCTATTACAAAGCCGTCTTTCAGTGAGAAGGAGTATGTGTCTGCAAGGATAGCATCATTATTTGTCGCTTCGGGGTTTGTCCTTCTTCTTGCCACGTCAACCTTTATCGTTGATGCGGCATCCTTGAGTCCTCCTGCCTGAAGGATGAAGTCTTCGAGTGTCTCATTCTCAGCATACTTATAAACTCCGGGATATTGCACCTCACCATATATCTCAATGGTCTGTTCTTCCTGCACATCCTGCTTTGTAGGAACAAAGAGTACGTCCTCGTTCTGCAATGGTATGTCTGCCACCTTTCCTGTAAGAATGCCTTGCAGGTCAACGGAAATGACTTCAAGATGTCTGTCTGCCTTCATTCTGTGCATCACGGCATGTGGAGTGAATGCGAACTCTGTAGCTCCCTCGGCAGCCTCTATCAAAGTGCGCACGCTGTTTATGTCGTCGCCAAGCTGATACATGCCAGGACGGAACACGGCTCCCTTAACCTCCACCATGTTCTCAAAGCGTGGAATGACAGAGTCAACGCTTACCGAGTCGTCGTCTGCCATAAGGAACGAGCTCATGTCAAACTCGTTGACATTATATATGGAATACTGCCTTCCGTTTTTCCTCAACACCCTTACAGACTTTGTATATGCATCGCCTGCGAAGCCTCCTGAGTATTTTATCAATGTACCGAGGCTTTCGTTCTTTTTCATCTCGTAATACATCGGTCGTTTGACCTTTCCTGTGATATTCACGAGGCAGTCGTAAGCACCTACTACTATGACATCACCATCTGTGAGTTTTACGTTACCCGTCATCTTTCCACTAAGGATATAGTCATATATATCAACCACGCTTATCAGTCTTCCGCTTCTATATACCTTTATGTTTCGTAGCGTACCAAGGTCGTTGATACCTCCAGCCATGTATAGAGCGTGGAACACAGTGGCAAAGGCTGAGAGTGTGTATGTTCCAGGATTCTTTACTTCTCCCATTACATTGACAAGCATTGTGCGTGTCTGTCCCACGGTAAGCTTTATGCTACTGCTGCTGTATCTGGCTCCAAGTTGCTTCTTCACCCTTGCATTTGCCTGTTCCACAGTGAGTCCACTCACCTGTATCGGTCCGAATCCTTCAAGGTTGACATATCCATCTGGCGAGACTGTTGTCTCGAACGACCTTTGTGAGGCTCCGTATATGTCAACATATACCGCATCGCCCGGTCCAAGGACATAATTCCTTGGTGTGGCTATGTTCATGTTCGGCTCAAACGAGAGGTCTTCGTTGTTGAAGATATCCCTTCCGAAGACTTTCTTCCTTTTCTTCTCCTTCTTCAGCTTCTTTACAAGCTGTTTGTACATGGCTGCTGTGTCACCGGGAAGCCAGTCGTCCATCTCTTCCTGCAGCTCAAGATAGTCTTCGTCATACTCGTCGTATGTACTCTCATCATCTGTTCTTTGTCGTTTGGTCCTGTAGTTTGTGTATTTGTCAGCCATGGCACGCTCGTCGGCATAGTATTGCCTTGTCTCGTCGGCTATATCCTTGCCTGTCTTGTTGGTGTCATACTGGCTGTTGTTCTTCCTTGACCTGTCTGTGGAAGTTGCCTCTGTGTTGGTATTGCCAAGTCCGGAGCCATTCTGCATACGCTCATACATAGTCCTGACTCGCCTTATCTGGCTTATGTCCACTCCATTCTGCATGAGTTTCGTAACAATCTGCTGCTGTGATGTTCCTTTCTTGTGTTCCTTGACTACGAAATCCATAACCTGTGAGTCGGTCATTGATGTCTGAGCATAGAGTGACGTCACGCATAATAGTGCGAAAAGAATTAGGATGTATTTTCTCATCTTAACTGTATAATGTTCTGTTTTACTGTATGTACGTTATAAAAGCCATGCGCTATGTTGCCATGGCTTGTGTACATGAAATACACGACCATATAGATAACGCACACTTTTCAATTTTATTGCAAAGATAGTGCAAATGAATGGAATATCAAAACAAAATCAATTCAAGTTTTATTGTATGGAATAGAACTTGGCATACCATTCTGCGAACGCCCGTATTCCATCCCTTAAAGACGTGGAGGGCTTGAATCCGAAATCACGCATCAACGGCTCAACGTCAGCATATGTAACTGGCACGTCTCCCGGCTGCATTGGCATAAGCTGTTTGTGGGATTCAAAATCATAATCCAAAGGAAGGACTCCTGCCCTTACGAGTTCTTCCTGCAAGATAGTGACAAAGTCGAGGAGGTTTTCCGATGAATTGTTACCTACGTTATATATATAATATGGTGGTATAGGCAAACCGTCCTCACCTGTTTTCTTGTCTGGTGCCTTACGGATAATCCTCACTACGCACTCCACGACATCGTCAACATACGTAAAATCGCGTCTGCAATTGCCATAGTTGAAAATCTGTATTGTCTTTCCTGCCCGCAACTTGTCAGTAAAGCCGAAATACGCCATGTCTGGTCTTCCCAAAGGTCCATACACCGTAAAGAATCTCAGTCCTGTTGACGGAATGTCATATAGTTTTGCGTATGCGTGAGCCATCAGCTCGTTACTTTTCTTGGTTGCTGCATAGAGACTCACAGGATTGTCAACCTTGTCGTCTGTACTGTATGGTATCTTTCTGTTGCTTCCATAGACACTTGAAGACGAAGCAAAGACAAGATGCTCCAATCCCGGCGTATGTCGGCATGCTTCGAGAATATTATAAAAGCCTATGATATTGCTTTCTATATATGAGTCGGGATTGGTAATGGAATATCTTACCCCTGCCTGGGCAGCAAGATTGACCACTATGTCTGGCTTGTATTCAGCAAAAGTGCTATCTACAAATGACTTGTCAGCTATATTGCCCCTTTTGAAGACAAAGGAGCTTCTTCCTTCAAGCATTCTCAGTCGCTCCTCTTTCAACCTTACATCATAGTAGTCGTTCATCGAGTCGATGCCCACCACAAGTATATTGTTAAACGTTTCTGTTAGTTTCCGGCACAAAGCGCCACCAATGAAACCTGCTGCTCCTGTGACAAGTAGCGTCTTGCCTTCTATCTTAATATCCATTGTTCAAGCCCTTATATCATTATCCACCAACGCTAAACAGACATGCGTATTGGCGATTTCTTTTCCGATGGTTTGCAAAGTTAATGAAATTATTCAACAAACCAATAATATAAATACATTATTTCCACAATTTCCTGTCTGTTTACCTTTCTTGTCATCTCTTTAAACATTTTTTTTATTCTTTCATAATAAAAACCGTAATCATACGTTTAAATATAAACACATGACGGAAAAGTATTGAAATGACTGGTATTAACGTATCTAACAATATAAATAAGCTGGAACAGGGAGCTTCTCCAGCTGACAATGGAATAATCATGGGTAAAGACATCAACAAGACCGAAGGTTATATTTTCGACGGAATGAATGAACTGGAGAGAAATATCAAGAGGATTGCAGATTTCTTTATCGCTATATTATCCCTTATTGTTTTTTCCCCTTTGTTCCTTATATGCTATATAGCCGTAAAACGGGAGGACAAGGGTCCTGCGATATATAGCCAGGAGAGGATTGGAAGATTCGGAAAGCCATTCTACATATACAAATTCCGCAGCATGCGTACTGATGCCGAGAAGGATGGACCTGCTTTATATCAGCAGGGGGAAGACCCGAGACTTACAAAGGTGGGAAAATTCCTAAGAGACCATCATCTGGACGAGCTTCCACAATTGTGGAATGTCGTAAAGGGTGACATGGCATTCATAGGTCCACGTCCGGAACGTGAGTTCTACATCAAACAGATTATGGAGCATGACCCTCGCTACGAGTGTCTTTATCAGATAAGACCAGGCGTGACATCATATGCTACCCTATATAACGGCTACACAGACACTATGGAGAAGATGCTTAGGAGGCTTGAGCTTGACCTTTACTACCTTGAGCACCGTTCATGGTGGTTTGACGCTAAAATACTTGTCAACACATTCTTAAGCATCGTATTCGGCAAAAAGTTCTAAACAATACTTTCCAGAACTTTTTCCACCACTACAGGAAAATAACGCATCTCCAGCTCGTGTTCCTTCTGTATGATATCCTCAACGGTATCTTCTTCTGATATAGCGACTTTGTATTGTGCTATGACAGTACCTTCATCATATTTGTCGCTGACCCAATGGACTGTCATTCCCGTTTGTCTCTCTCCTGCTGCCTTGACGGCTTCGTGCACATGCCTGCCATACATTCCCTTGCCACCATACTTAGGCAGCAAAGCCGGATGTATGTTTATCATCCTACCTTCATAAGCCCTGACGAGGAAAGACGGTATCAATTGTATAAAGCCTGCAAGGATAATGAAGTCTATCTTATTATCCTTCATTATCTCCATCACTAAACCATCATTATTGAAGTCGCCACGGCTCAGACATGAAGTGCTCACTCCGAGTGCCTTTGCTTTTCCTATGGCTTCAGCACCTGGGGTCGTCGTAAGTACCAACGACACTTTAACTTTATCGCCATTTGAGAAATATCTTATTAGATTCTCGCAGTTGGTGCCCTTTCCGGACACAAATATTGCAATATTTACCATAGCTGTAAGGGGTATCGTCAATCGTCCCAATCTTCGTCGTCAAAGCCGAATGTCATGGGTTCTACAAATGCATCTATCTGCCTACGCTCTTTCTTCGTAGGGCGACCTGTTCCCCGCGCCCTATCGACAAAGCCACTTATTCTGCTCATCTCCAACAATTCAAGTTGCTTGGGGTCTGTTACGTTCTCGTATATCTCTGGAAGAAGTTTCGCTCCCACTCTCTGTTCTATTGTCTTGAGTACACGGAAAGAATAAGTTACAGGAGGTTTCCTGACGCTAACGACCTCTCCTTCTTTTATGACATGCGAGGGCTTCACATTAGTGCCATTGATAGTTATCCTCCCGTTCTTACATGCATCGGCTGCTATGGAGCGGGTCTTGTATATCCTCGCAGCCCAAAGCCATTTGTCTATTCTTGCTGTTGTTCCCGGCATTTTGGTTTCTTGCTGTTGAATTGGTTCATTGTAACGTTTATTCCAGCCAAGACGAAACTTTTCACAATCTCGACCGCCTGTTCTATGGATGGCATCATTAATGACATGTCATCTTCCGTGAATCTGCCAAGCACCCAGTCTATCTGTCCTCCACGTGGATAGTCATTGCCTATACCCATCCTGAGACGGGCATAATCCTGCCCTATCAGCTGCTGTATATGTCCAAGACCATTATGACCGCCATTGCTTCCTCTGCCTTTCAGTCTCAACACTCCTGTAGGCAATGCCACATCGTCGCTTATAACGAGCAGTCGTGACTGGTCTATGTTTTCCTTGTCGAGCCAATAGCGCACCGCATTACCACTGAGATTCATGTATGTGGTAGGCTTAAGCAGTATTATCTTCCTGCCCTTGAGCGTTGTCTGTGCTACATATCCATAGCGTTTGTCCTCAAAACAAATATTGGACGCCTTTGCAAAAGCGTCCAATACCATGTATCCTGCGTTGTGCCTTGTTCCGGAGTATTCAGCTCCTGGATTGCCCAACCCGCAAATTAGATATTTGTCCATCAATATCAAATAAAATAGTTGTATTATGCCTCGGCAGCGGCAGCGGCAGCGGCAGACCTTGAAGCACGTGTAGCCTTTACAGAGCAAACGACAACCTCTGCTGGTGTTGCAAGTGTAAGACCCTCGAATTGTAGGTCTCCAACCTTGATGCTCTTGCCAAGCTGCAGGTTTGTAACATCTATGTCAAGATGCTCAGGTATAACCTTGTAAGGAGCTGTGACATTTATCTTTCTTATTGAGAGATTGATACGACCACCATCACGCACACCCTGAGCCAAACCATTGAGTCTTACAGGAATGCCGATTGTTATTGGTTTTGCATCGTTAACCTCATAGAAGTCTATGTGAAGGAGTGCGTCAGTTACTGGGTGGAACTGAAGCTCTTTCATTATGGCTGTATGCTTCACACCGTCTATGTCTATGTTCAGGACATAGATGTGGGGTGTATAAACAACCTTGCGTAGATCTGTTGCAGGGATTGTAAATGCCAATGCCTCTGGCTTTCCATCCTCACCGATTTTCTCTCCATAGAGATTACATGGTACGAGACCTTCCTTGCGGAGCTGCTTTGTAGCCTTCTTGCCAACAGTCTCACGCTTCTGTCCTTTCAAATCAAATTCTTTCATAATCTTTTGTGTTACTCTAAATTAAGTTAATATTCATTTGCTTAATTCGCCATCACACGGTAAGCCGCGATTAGTGCTCATAAAAGCGGTGCAAAGGTACATCTTTTTGACGAGACTTACAAGAGGTGGAACAAAAAACTCATAAAAATAGGATAAAATACTTGCATATAATTTGTTTTTTACCTAATTTTGCATTATAAATCACAGAAAAACAGCAATACCGATATGATAAACAGGGAATTAATCCGCACCAAGATTGTCCAGTTGACTTACGCATACTATCAGAATGGAGGCAGAGACATTGAATCCGCAGAGAAGGAACTTGTCTTCAGCCTATCGAAGGCATACGATATGTATAATTGGCTTCTGGCTCTGATAGTCGCTGTTACTCAGGAAGAAAGACACAGATACGAGATTGGATTGACAAGGGCGAAAAGGGAGGAGAAAGAAGAACCGTCACCAAGGTTTGCCTTCAACAAATTTGCCACACAACTTGAGGAAAACAGACAATTGGTTGAATTCATCGGCAACCAGAAACTTGGATGGAAAGACAACATAGAGGTGGTAAGGAAGCTATGCGACCAGATTGAGCAGAGCCTTATATATAAGGAATACATGGTCAACGAGGACGACTCCTACGAAACAGACAGGGAAGTATGGAGGAAAATATACAGAACCCTGATACAGGATAATCCTGACCTTGACGACATTTTCGAGGAAAAGAGTCTGTACTGGAATGATGACAAGGAGATTGTTGACACCTTCGTCCTTAAGACCATAAAGAGATTTGACCCGGAAAACAAGTCTCATCAGGAACTGTTGCCAGAATACAAAGATATGGAGGACAGGGATTTCGCACGGAAACTGTTCAGGGCATCAATCCTTAATGCTGACACTTACCAGAGATATATGAGCGAAGCCTCACGCAACTGGAATTTTTCGAGACTGGCATACATGGATGTGGTTATAATGCAGATAGCCATAGCAGAGATGATGTCTTTCCCAAACATTCCTGTGGCTGTAACCATCAATGAATATGTTGACCTCGCAAAACTTTACAGCACACCTAAGAGCGGGGCGTACATAAACGGAATGCTCGACACCATAGCACGCCATCTCATAGATACGGGTAAACTGCTCAAAAGAGGTGTAAAGGAAAACGACAATGAGGACAAGGTTGAAGATACAGATGAATAAATAACTAACTCACGTTTCGCATGTCTTCGACATGCTGTCTGTTAACGAGTTGACAAGAAACAAGTTGCTACTCTTCTTGCTTGAATTTGTCAATGACCAGAACAACTAAGAACTTGTTGACTTGTTAACTTTGAGCAAGTTTTAACTTGCGAACCAACGGTCACTGACCGAAGGGAAAAGTAAACTTGAATAACTAATTTAAATAAGACATGAATACAGTTTTTTTTCTTGCCGCACAACAGGCAAATGGACAGGGTAGCATGATGCCTATGCTCATCATGATGGGTTTGATATTCGTTGTGATGTGGTTTTTCATGATTAGGCCTCAACAGAAGAAACAGAAAGAAATCAGGGCATTCCAGAATTCACTGCAAGAGGGTTCAAAGGTTGTCACAGGAGGTGGAATATATGGAACGGTCAAGAAGGTTGACCTTGCCACAAGCATCATAGACGTGGAGATTGCCAAGGGTGTGGTTATACGAGTTGACAAAAGCTATGTCTTTGCTGACGCAGCTGCATCGCAGATGCAGGCAGCACAGGCAAAATAACTCCTACAGACATTACATCCATGGGCTTTAGCTTGCCGGAATTTACAAAAAGTTTTAAGAACTGCCTGTTCTCAATAGTGAACAAGCAGTTCTTGGTATTTCTGTTCTTCCTTGCATTGAGTGGGATCTTCTGGTTGCTCATGGCTTTAAACGAGACATGTGAGAAGGAATTCTCAGTTGGACTAAGAATTGTTAACATTCCCGACAATGCCATAATAATCGATGACGTTCCACCATCTGTTAAGGTCACCCTAAGGGACAAAGGCTATATGATAGCCGTTTATATGTATGTCAACAAGCTACACGACATGGGTGTTGATTTCAAGACCTATTCCGACAACAATGGAAGGGGAAATGTCTCTGCGGCGAACTTGACCAAGATTCTTTATTCACAGCTATACAAGTCAACTAAAATTGTATCAGTAAAGAACGACATCGTAAGGTTTAGCTACAACTTTGGTCAAAACAAGAGAATAGGTGTCAGACTAAACGGCAAAGTAAAAGCTGCAGGCAACTATTACCTGTCGCGGGTGGTTTTCACACCAGACAGTGTAGCTGTATTTGGCGACAAGGAAAAGCTGGACAGCATTAAAAACATATTCACGGAAAAACAGTCTATAAGCAATGTCAGCGACACAATGACTCTCAAGGTTAAACTGGGAAAGATTAAGGGAGTAAAGCTGGTTCCAGAGGAAGTGAGCATGAAACTGTTCCCTGACGTTCTTATAGAAGAGGTGGTAGATGTTCCTGTAGAAGCCATCAACATGCCGGAAGACAAGACCTTGCGCACCTTTCCGTCAAAGGTAAGGGTGCATTTTGCAATAGGAGCAAGCATCCTGAGACGAATGCCAAAGAATAAAGACACGAATACTCTGAAACCCAATGGCTTCAGGATTGTAGTTGACTATAACAGCATCAAAGGTAATTCTGAGAAATGTAGGATTTATCTTAGGTCAGTTCCAGCTGGAACAAGAAACGCCAGAATGGAGTTGTCCGAAATCGACTATCTTATAGAACAGAAATGAAAATAGCCATTACAGGAGGTATCGGAACCGGCAAATCATACGTATGCTGCATTCTTGAAAAACATGGCATAACAGTCTATGACTGCGACAAGGCAGCCAAGAGACTTATGGCAAATTCAGCACAGATTAAGAAAGCCCTTACTGCCCTTGTGGGTGAGGATGCGTACGACGAACACGGACTGTGCAAGAGTGTTCTTGCAACCTTCATTCTGAAAAGTGAGGGAAACGCCAACGCCGTTGACAACATCGTACACCCTGCCGTTGCAGAAGATTTCAAAGAGTCAGGACTTGACTGGATTGAATCAGCCATATTCTTTGACAGTGGATTCAACAAGCGAGTAAATGTTGACTATGTCATATGCGTGACGGCTCCATTGGAAATAAGAATACAGAGAATAGTGAAACGTGACAATATCACCGTTGAGAAAGCAATGGAATGGATTAACACTCAACTGCCTTCAGAAGAGGTAATGAGGAAAAGCGATTTCATAATCCATAATGATGGAAAATCTGACATAAACGAGCAAATAGAGAAAATTATTGATATTATTTACAAATAAAATTAAGACAACAAAACAATGTTACAGACAATTCTTTCTATATCCGGCAAACCTGGATTATACAAGTTAATCAGCAGAGGAAAAATGGGACTTATAGTGGAAACCCTCGACGAGAAAAAGAAGAGAATGCCAGTATTCTCGAACGACAGGGTTACAAGTCTCGCTGACATAGCCATGTTCACAGAGACAGAGGACATTCCTTTGTATAAGGTTCTTGCCAAAGTGGGAGCCAAAGAGGACAACAAAGAATGCCCTTTGAACTGGCGCAAGGCATCAACTCCAGAACTAAACAACTATTTTGCTGAGGTATTACCAGAGTATGACAGGGATAGAGTTCATGCAAGTGACATCAAGAAGCTCCTGCAATGGTATAACCTCCTGGTAAAGGCAGGAATAACAGACTTCGAAAAGAGCTTGAAACCGACAGAAGGTGACAACATTGACGACAGAGTTGATGATACCACAGAATAGCAAGAACCTTTGTTGAGACCCTTCATGAATGGCTTACAGCTTTTTGCTTAAAATAATCCCAAACTGGTTTGATAGCTGGTTTGGGATTATTGTCTAATAGCTGGTTTGGGATTATTGTCTAAAATCAATAAAACTCTCCATATTTATATATTTTCACCCTATTGTTTGTACGATATGCTAATTACTCGCTAACTTTGCACCCGGATAACAAAATATACTTTAAGCCAAACAAATATTTTGGCATGAACAAAAATTATTGTAATTAACTAAAGGTAAAAAGATTATGGTAACATTAGCATTTATTTTGATTGTTGCAGCAACCGTAACCAATGCTGTACTAGTAAGTAGAAAAATCAACATGAAGAAATAACCGAACTACCAAAGTGTGAATTAGAAGGAAAGGTTATTCTTATTCCAGACTGTTTGTTTACATGCAGGCATGATGGAAAGTAACGAAACACAGCCAAACATTAGTACGAAAAACGTTAGGGGATGCGCCAAATGGCGCATCCCCTTCTTATAGCTACTTTTACTGCTTAAAAATGCAATAATCAGAAAAAACCAATAACTTGTCAACTTTAAAGAATCAGCATTCTCGGTACTCATTTCGTGAACTTTATCCAGTCTATGTCAAGGAAAGCACCGTCGTTGCTGACAGAGGGTCTTGAGTTGTAGAACCCGAGCTTTGCGCCTATCCATTTGCCCTCCTTCACGGTGAAAGTGTCACCTACGGTCTGGAATTTCTTTCCGTCGAGACTGTAGCTCATTTGTGCATAAGCCTTGATATTGTTGCCAATGCCCTTGCTGTTCACCTTCACGCGCACATATATATAAGGTGTGGCACTGCGTGGCTGAGGGATGTCATCAACTGCATATTTCTGTGTATAGGGTTTGTCCATGGGGACGAGTGAGATTGGTGTATCGGCGATGAGCTTCTCTTCTGCGCCTTTCATGGCATTGGTGCATGTGACATATCTGAGACGGCAACCGTCGGCTGTGGTAACGAATTTCAGAGCAGCATAGTCAATGCCCTTGATGATGAAGCCCGCCTCTTCGCCCTTAGGTTTGTAGTTGGGGTTCGGTATGAAACGTATCTTCGCTGTCACAGTGAAGTTCTCAGTGGGAAATTTCTGCAAGAGGACATTCTGCAAGTCGGAGAGGTTGCGGAAGCCCTCGGGCTGCTGTACGCCGTAGAGGCGCAGGCGCGACTTCTTCGCATCGCAGAAATACCAATAGTGCGAATACGGACCCTCAAACTGCCACTGCCAGCCGAGCGTGGTGGTGTTGAAATCGTCGTCTTCTGCCGGCTGGAAATTGCCGGAGCAGGGCAGGTTCGGCTTCTTCCATGTCGCCACGGCATCACCGCATCCGTCGCCATCCTTATCGTCGCCTATGACAAGCCAGTCATCAACCCAACGAGCGGGTTGCAGATGCACCACACGTCCGTAGGCGTGCTTGTCCTGGAAATGCAGGAACCAGTCTTCGCCGTTCTGCGTATCCACCCATGCGCCCTGGTGAGGGCCGTTCACCTTTGACTTGCCCTGCGCCAGTCCGACATATTCCTCGTAGGGACCATAGGGCGACTTTGAACGCAGCTCCACCTGCCATCCGTATTTCACGCCTCCGGCAGGCGACATGATATAGTAGTATCCGTTGCGCTTGTAGAATTTCGTGCCTTCGATGGTGGGCTGGTCTTCGTGCCCGTCATAGACGATGCGGGCGGGACCGGTCACGGCGGTGCCGTCGGGCGATAGCGGAGCGACAAAGAGCACAGATTTCACACCGGCGCGAGAGCCGGCGCAGCCGAACGATAGGTATGCCTTGCCATCGTCGTCCCACAACGGGCAGCAGTCAATCATGCCCTTGCCTTTCAGCACCCATGTCAGTGGGCTCCACTGACCTCGAGGGTCTTGTGTCTTCGTCATGAAAAGTCCCTGGTCGGGGTCGCCGCAATAGATGTAGAACCATCCATCGTGATAGCGGATGGAGGGTGCCCAGACGTAGTTGCCATGCTGAATGCGTTTGTGCCAGTCGATATCGCTGCCCTTAAACTCGGGCAAGACGGGATATTCGTTGAGCAGAGCCGCACCGACAAGTTCCCAGTTCACGAGGTCGGTGCTGTGAAGGATTTGCAGACCAGGGAAGCAGGCAAAGCTCGAAGATGTCATGTAATAGTCGTCACCGACACGGCAGACATCAGGGTCAGAATAATCGGCGTCGATAACAGGGTTGCGGTATTTATCGTTGCCCAGATTTGGATTCCATGTCTTTGAAGGGGTCTGCGCTGCGGAAGGCAGTACGGTGGCTGCCATACAGAGCACAAGGGTTGCGGTACGTAGATTCATATATAAAACGATTTGTTTGGTTGGTTAGTTATTTCTACATGCAAAGTTATGAAAAAAACAGGACACATGACATTTCCAGCATAAAAAAATTCCTAATTTGCAGGATAATCATAGAAAAAGTGAGGTTCATCCAACATTTGGAGCGAATTGATGATGTGTATCCGTTAGACAATGCTCCTGCCGAGCGTCCTGACTTCGTCACTCACAAAATACGTATTTTATAACTGGTTGATAAACAATAT
>SAMEA3663090__coassemble_155_pt1 | contig 30570 bp, 29 predicted proteins | sample SAMEA3663090__metabat2_high_PE_006 | metagenome-assembled genome bin SAMEA3663090 (sample SAMEA3663090) | pig gut metagenome | biome: pig gut; feature: pig-associated habitat; material: faeces | place: France | collected 2012 | reverse complement strand
GGTGTGTTAGTTCAGTTGGTTAGAATGCCTGCCTGTCACGCAGGAGGTCACGAGTTCGAGCCTCGTACACACCGCATTAAACCATAAGATGAAATGGTTTGTCAATGAGATTTTCCTCCTGATGCTCCTAAGCTTCAGGAGGATTTTTGTAATTAAGGATAATTGAAACAGTTTTTTGGGGAAAAATGGTTATTTGTCTAAAAGGACTGTTTGACTTGAACTAAGAAAACTTGACACATTTTGAGGTCTAAAAAGAAAGACAATGAAAGGATGAGTCATCTAAGAATGTGTTCAACATCAGCGGGCAGATTGTCCGCCACGACACTACATCAACTGAAGGTCTGCCGAAAGGCATATATATAATAAAAGGAAAGAAAGTTATGGTGAGATGACCATGCTTCTGAAAAAGAGAAATCCCCTTGTGCATGCGGTGGCTAGTGCAAGGGGATTGTCTTTTGTTTTTCCGTTGACAAGTTACAAACTTGTTTTTTTTTGCTTTGCTCAAGGAAACTCCTGACAGCATGTCGGAGACATGAGAACCAACGGTCACTGTCCGAAGGGTAAAGTAAACTTGAATTAGTATTTATTTTGAAACGGCAATAAATGTGGAAGGATTATTCCTCCTCGGGAGTGATGAGTTTGTAGCCCTTTCCGTGGATATTGATGATTTCAATCTGGTCGTCGTCTCTCAGGTGCTTACGCAGTTTTGTGATGTAAACATCCATTGAACGTGCATTGAAATAATTGTCGTCAATCCATATTGTCTTCAATGCAAAGTCGCGTTGCAAAATCTCGTTGGCATGACTGCAAAGAAGTGCCAGAAGTTCATTCTCCTTAGTAGTGAGTTTAGTCTGCTTGTCACCAATTGTCAGAAGCTGTTTCTGGGTGTCGAAAGTGAATCGTCCAATATGGTAGAGTGTTGACTCCTTGTTCTTCTTTCCTTTAACCCTGCGCAAGATGGCCTCGATGCGCATTACCAGCTCTTCCATAGAGAAAGGCTTGGTGATATAGTCATCGGCTCCAATCTTGAATCCCTCAAGAATGTCCTCCTTGAGTTGCTTGGCTGTCAGGAATATGATAGGTATCTCGGAGTTAGCCTGACGTATTTCCTGTGCAAGGGTGAAACCGTCTTTTTTCGGCATCATAACGTCAAGCACACAGATGTCGAACTTGCCTTTGAGGAAGGTTCTGTAACCTATGTCGCCGTCTGGGCATAGTTCAGCTGCAAAGCCTTTAGCCTGTAGATATTCGCGAAGAAGCATTCCGAGGTTTTCGTCATCCTCGCAAAGCAGAATTGATAATTTCTCTTCCATAGTCGTAACTTTTTTGGTTATTGTTTAATTTATTGTCTTATTTTTCCATTCCTGTGTTTCAGTCCTCCTTTATCACAGGTAGTTTGATTATAAACTTAGTGCCTACTCCGTACTCGCTGTCAACGTGAATTTCTCCGTTGTGTAGGTTTATTATTTTCTTCACGTATGCAAGTCCTAATCCAAATCCCTTCACGTCATGTCTGTTGCCTGTGTGTACTCTGTAGAACTTCTCGAACACTTTCTTCAGATTCTCCTTCTTGATACCTATGCCTGTGTCCTTAATGGATAGGTACAGAAATTCGTTGTCGTTCCATGTCCTAAGGTATATATCCAGCGGCTTGTCCTGCTTGCGATATTTAACAGCGTTGTCTATCAGGTTGTTGATGACATTCTGGAAATGTACCTCGTCAACATACATGGCTGAGTCTATAGCCTCGATGGAGGTATATATCTTACCACCTGTATGCTCTACCCTGAGTGTGAATGAGTTTGCAACATTCTCCACCATTTCGTTAAGGTCGAGCTTCTTTTTCTTGAACACGGCTTTTTTCCTGTCGAACATAGACATTTGCAGCACTTTCTCAACAAGGAACCTCAGACGTTTTGACTCGTCTGTAACAATGCCACTAAGATGCTTGAGCATTGCATCGCTCTTCTTTACAGAGTCGTCGTTGAGCATCTGTGCTGCAAGTGATATGCTTGCAATAGGTGTCTTTAGCTCATGTGTCATGTTGTTTATGAAGTCGTTCTTAATCTCAGAGTATCTTTTTTGCCTGAAAATGATGACAATGGTGAAGATAAACGTTACAAGCAATATGAGTGTGAAAGCTATGGAAGGAACCATGAACCTTACGCTTGAGAAAATGTAGCTGTTCATATCTGGAAAATGTACCTTCACCACACCCATCTTTGTCTGTGGGTCGTTCCTGAAAAGAACTTGGGCGTATGTGTTTTCTTCTCCTTCGTCAGAGTAGTCGGGACATCTATATACCTCTCTGCCATCCTGCGTCGAAACAGTGAAATGATAAGGAATGTTGATACCATTATTCATCATCTCTGCTTTCAAGTCCTGATCCAGCATCTTAAAGTTGATACGGTCTTTCAGTGGCTTGTTAGAGGCTGAATATAGTATGTTGTAAACGACTTCGTCAAGCATGGATTTCTGATAGATATACCTATTCCTGACCATTTCCTGCATTGACTTCTTTGTTTGTGAAATAGAGCCGTTGTCTGATTTCAGTATCATTGCCTTGGGAGTAAGCGATGGTTTTGTCTTCATCGCCTTAAGCTCGAAGGTTGAATACATCTTGCCGTTGGTGTCTGCTGCTGTACCCTGATGGGTTTGTGTGGCCATCATTCCATCGTCAACGTTAATGTCCTTGCCTTTCTTGTTTTCCTTTGCGTTTATATCCTTCTCCAGGTATCTGAGGGTCTCGTTGAGCTCGAGGTTCCTTGATGCCTGGTAAAGGGCTCTATAGACAGATTCGTCAAATTGTTCCTTTTTCATTCTCACCATCTCCTCAATGTAGCTTACCTGAAGGAATAGGAGAGCGAGGAACGAAAGCCCCATTATTGTTGCTATGGTCCAAATCGTTTTCTTTTTCATGTTGGCAAAGATAATTGGTTTATTAATCGGTTAACATAGAAAAGTTAAAAGATTTTTCTAAATTTACCAATATTAACAAAATACTTTAAATTAAGTGTTGGTTATTAACTTAATTAGGTCGCGCAAGTATGTAACTTGCGAAACTTAAATAGAATCATATATTACTTTGCTATTTATTACGTATTATCTTGCCAATTAATAAATGATACTAATACTAATATAATACTAATACTAATACTAATACTAATACGTATTGCTTTACCTACTTGAATTATTTCACTTTAACTTTCGGAACTTTCATGGTGTCGCCAGCACTTAATTCTGTGGCATTGTTAAGTGCTTGGAAATAGCATAGCATCTCTGAGCCAAGAGTCGCATTGCAGTATCCTCTCATGGTCTGTCCCTCCTTTAATATTAATATGGTATCAATACCGATGATATTGTATGCTCCACCTATAACTCTTGGGTCACTGTTAGCTTGCTCGTAGTTGAAACCAATTTTATCTGTTGGTTTTTCTATTTTCTTACTGTCGTTTTTGTGTACAATACTTTTTTTGCTGATTGTTGAGTCAGGCTTTGAAACCATGATGATTTTTTCTCTTGGCTTCTTTGCCGATGGTTGAAGCCATTGGTCTAAGTAGCCTTTTCCTATAATATATCCTGCAGCAAAGCCAATTGCAAGTATCAGAATGGAACAGAATACATATAGCAATGCTCTTGCTGTCGTTATGTTCTTGTTGTTTGAATAGAGTAGGGGCGAATCGTTTTCTAATGTTTCACTTTCAGTCTCGGACACATCCTTGTTGTCATTATTTATAGTGATGCTATTGAGCGTAGAAACATCATCATCATCGTCATTAGGAATCCTATTGGATGTAGGATTATCATCATCATTAGAAATGCTATGGGATGAAGAATTCACTTCTTGATAGTCTGTTGATGACAGTTTGACTTTGTCTTCTGTCTCTTCCTGAGGAACTTCATTTTCAAGAGTTGGCGTATTGTCAGGCTCTTCAATATTTTCCTCAATATTATTGTCTAAGGTTTCATTAGAGGGTTGGTTTTCAAGTTCTCCATTATCATCTGGTTGTTCTTGGTCTTCTGTCTTTTCATAAGGTTCATTTGGTTCATTGTCAATTTCCTCTTCTGTCTTCTCAGTTGATTCTGAGATTTCATAATCTAATCCCTCTTCAGTTTTTTCGATGGGTTCATGGTCTCTTCCATCTTCAGCCTCCTCTGTGAAGACCAAGTCTTCTATGTTATCATCTTTGTCGATTTCAGTTAAATCATTAAAGTCCACACCTTCTTTAAGTGTCACGGTGTCAAATATGGAAAAAGGTTTGTTAACCAGTTCCTTGATGGCTGGGTCTGGAGTGAAAGTCACTTTCTTATGACTCTCAATTATCACGCTTTCTCCAGTGCTGACGTTGACACTTTTCCTTGGTTTTATGGTGGTGATTTTGAAATACCCCAAGCCTTTGATTCTTACCACACCGTCTTTTTCTAGTCCCTCGTTTATGGTCTCGATGAAGGCTGTGACAAACTCTCTGGCTTCCTTCTTTTGCAGGTTATGCTTGCTCGCCAGTAGTTCTGATAGTTCGGTAGTATATTTCTTAATCATCTTTATTTAACTTCTGAATTGTGTTTTGTCTTGGTGTTCTTGGCAGCTTTAAAAGATAAAACGAGTTTTGGAGGCACGAGCATTTTGCTGTTCGTCACTGGATTTACAATCACACGTTCACTTCTTTTCTTTATTTCGAAAGAACCGAATCCTGTAATTGATACATTCTCCCCAGCCTCGAATTTGCTGGTGAGCGACTGTACAATTGTCTGCAACATTTGTTGTGTGTTGGCAAATGTATTTCCGGATTTATCTGCCAGTGCCGATATGAAATCTTTACTTCTCATATTGTCTAATAATTATTCTGTTCAACATTTATGCCGGATGGAAAACATCATTTATTTCACCACTGACCCATATACATCGAATTCCTCTGCTCCTGTGATTTTTACGTTATAGAAGCATCCTGTTTGTAGTTCATGCTCATTGACAGGTATGAGAACCTCAGGGTCAACTTCGGGTGAGCTGAATTCAGTTCTTCCAATATAGTATTCACCCTCTTTCCTGTCGATGATGACTTTCATTATCTTGCCAACCTTTTCAGCCTCTATTTCAGCACTGATGTCCTGTTGCAACCTCATCAGTCTGCTGAGCCTTGACTGTTTTGTCTCATCGTCGATGTTGTCGTCATATTCCATTGCGCTTAATGTTCCGTCTTCTTCGGAATATGTGAAAGCGCCCATTCTGTCAAAGCGTGCCCATCTCACGAACTCCATCAATTCCTTGAATTCTTCTTCCGTCTCGCCCGGGAAGCCTATCAACAGTGTCGTTCTAAGGCAGATGCCTGGTACTTTCTTCCTTATGGTCTTGATGAGTTCGATAGTCTCCTGCCTTGTCACGTTACGCCGCATTCTTGAAAGCACATTGTCAGAAATGTGCTGTAGCGCAATGTCAAGATAATTGCAAACATTGTCATTGTCCCTGATGACGTCAAGCAGTTCCATTGGGAATTGGTTTGGATATGCATAGTGTAGTCGTATCCACTCCACTCCAGGTATGGCAGCCATCTTGCTTATTAGCTGTGCTATGTGCCTCTTGCCGTCAATGTCAACCCCATAATAAGTTAGTTCCTGTTCAATGACCTGAAATTCCTTGACTCCCTGTGCAACAAGCATTCTGACTTCATCAAGAATGTCTTCCTCTTTTCTGCTCACGTGTCTGCCTGTAATAAGTGGTATGGCACAGTATGCGCAATGCCTATCGCAACCTTCAGCAATTTTAATATATGCGTAATGGGGTGGGGTGGTTATGTGTCGTCTCTTGCAACATCCTGTTTCCTCTCCTACGCTGCCTATATCCTTGATAAGTTGTTTAAAGTCAAACTTTCCATAGAAACAGTCCACCTCTGGAATTTCTTTCTTCAGTTCTTCCCTGTATCTTTGAGAGAGACATCCCATGACAAAGAGTTTGCCAAGTTGCCCCTGTGTCTTTCTCTGAGCAAACTCCAGAATGGTGTTTATACTTTCCTCTTTTGCGTCATTGATGAATCCGCAAGTATTGATTACAGCAATTTCGCCATCAGGGCACTCGCTGTCGTGAGTGCAATGGTATCCCATGGCTTCCAGCTTCCCCATAAGATTCTCCGAGTCAACGAGATTCTTAGAGCATCCAAGTGTTATTATGTCTATGACGTTTTTTCTCATTATAAATATTGAATGTGGAAATATCCAACATCTTTTCTTCGTTGTAATGTCAACTACTGCTCCGTCTTGAACAGGGAATCAACGAATTGCACTCTGTCAAAGAGTTGCAGGTCTTCCATACCCTCGCCAAGTCCAATGTATTTTACAGGAACTTTGAGTTGGTCGCTTATGCCAATGACCACTCCTCCCTTTGCCGTTCCGTCAAGTTTCGTAATTGCCAATGATGTTATCTGTGTAACAGACGAGAACTGTTTAGCTTGCTCAAAAGCGTTCTGCCCTGTGCTTCCGTCAAGTACAAGCAGAATTTCATCGGGTGCTTCTGGCAACACTTTCTTCATCACATCCTTTATTTTCTTCAGCTCGTTCATAAGTCCCACCTTGTTGTGAAGCCTTCCGGCAGTATCTATTATTACGACATCTGCATCGTTGGCTTTTGCGGAGCTAAGGGTATCAAAAGCCACAGATGCAGGGTCAGATCCCATCTGTTGCTTTATGACTGGAACTCCTACACGTTCGCCCCAAATGCATATTTGATCCACGGCAGCGGCACGGAAGGTGTCGGCTGCTCCTAAATATACTTTTTTCCCTGCATTCTTGAACTGGTAAGCCAGTTTGCCAATTGTCGTTGTTTTTCCAACACCATTGACACCAACGACGAGAATTACGTATGGCTTGTGGTCTGTCGGGAAGTCCCAGTTGCTATTGTCTGTGGTGTTGTTCTCCGTGAGTAGCTGTGCAATCTCGTCACGCAAGATAGAGTTGAGTTCAGAAGTTGAAACATACTTGTCCCTTGCCACTCGCTCCTCTATGCGCTCAATAATCTTTATGGTCGTATCCACACCGACATCAGATGTTATAAGTACCTCCTCAAGATTGTCAAGTACCTCGTCGTCAACCTTAGACTTGCCTGCAATGGCTCTGGTGAGTTTTGAAAACACATTTTCCTTTGTCTTTTCCAGTCCTTTGTCAAGCGTTTCTTTCTTGTTCTTGTTAAATAATCCGAAAAAACCCATTATATATTGTATTTTGCTGGCAAAGTTAATAAAAAACACTTGAATAACAGAACATTTACAAAATAAGATTTATTTTTTCTGTCGTGAACGCCCGATTTTTATTATATTTTTCATAACTTTGCAAGACGGATGGCCTGCTGCTTTATATGTCAGCTATTGAGATGCTGCTCATGGCAGGTATAAGGTCAATAGTGTAAATTAATAAAAAAGTTTAGCAAGTTGCAAGCTTGCTCTAAGGAGTTGTCAATAATCATACGGTATCGCAAATGAAAAATGTAAGTTGGGGATTCATAGGTTGTGGAGAAGTAACGGAAAAAAAATCCGGTCCTGCTTTCAACGAAGTACCCGGCTCTCATGTTGAGGCTGTGATGAGTAGAAGCGAGGATAAGGCAAGAGGATATGCAGAGCGGCATCATATAAGAAAATGGTACACAGATGCCCAGGAACTTATTGATGACCCGGATATCAATGCTATATATATTGCAACCCCACCTGCTTCTCATGCCACATACGCCATTATGTCCATGAGAGCGGGAAAACCTGTTTTTGTAGAGAAGCCATTAGCTGCTACCTATGATGACTGTGTCCGCATAAACCGTGTGAGCGAGCAGACAGGAGTGCCGTGTTTCGTTGCATATTACAGACGTTACCTACCGTATTTCAAGACTGTGAAAGACCTCGTAAGGCAAGGCACAATAGGCAAGGTGCTTAGTGTGCAGCTCAATTTCTCGTGTCCGCCCCGTGACCTTGACTATCAGTTGTCAAGCAATCTTCCCTGGAGACTTCAGACAAACATCTCTGGAGGAGGATATTTCTACGACCTTGCCCCTCACCAGCTTGACCTTATGCAGGATATGTTTGGTATCATTATGAGAGCCCATGGATATTGTACCAACAGAGGTGGACTATATGCTCCAGAAGATACTGTAAATGCTGTGTTTGAGTTTGAGGGAGGACTTAGTGGGAGTGGCTCTTGGTGTTTCGTAGCTCACGACAGTGCCCGTAAGGATAGAATAGAGGTAGTAGGCGACCTTGGTATGCTCAGTTTCTCTGTATATGAGCAGAATCCAATAGAATTGCATACGAGTGAGGGTAAGAAAATTATATCAGTCAACAATCCTACATACGTGCAACTGCCCATAATTAGATCTGTTATAGAAGACATACAGGGCATAGGTGTTTGCAAGTGTACAAGTGTAAGTGCCACACCAACAAACTGGGTAATGGACAGGATATTGGGTAAGTTATAAGGTTACGACATAATATGCGGATAGCAAGATATCTATATACGTTGATGTTTCTTGTTGTTTCACAGGCGTGTGGTGCGTCGGTGTATGCGGATAGTGTATCCTGCCATGACTCAACACATGCTGAAAAGTTACTTGCAAATGATGCAATCTGTACAGATATAGAATGGATGAGGCGCGACACTTTGAAGAAGGAGTCTTTCCTTGGAAAAGTCGGCAAAGGGTTGTACAGGTTTATAAATGAATTCAACAATATAGATACATCATATATCGAGCCACAGAAATACAATTTTACAGTGATGTTGCAGAATGTGACGACATACGAGATGTACAAACTTAATGCTGAGGATGGACATAGTTTTACTTTCGCACCTGATGCAATGGCTAAGATAGGACCTTATGTGGGATGGCGTTGGGTGTTCCTTGGATATACCGTGGACATCCAGCATATGAGTTCCTCTGGAGATGATTTGCGCAAAGAGTATGACATAAGCTTATATAGTTCCATGATAGGTGTCGATTTCTATTATAGAGAAACGGGTTCAAACTATAAACTACGTTCTGTCAGTATAGGAAACGGAATAGACACTTCTCCTATTGAAGACATGGGATTTGGAGGGCTGAAGTCGAGTATCAAGGGACTTAACCTTTACTATATTCTTAACCACCGACGCTTCTCGTATCCAGCTGCTTTCAGCCAAAGTACCGTCCAGCGCAAGAGTGCCGGTTCACCGCTTATAGGTATTGGATATACAGTCCATAAGCTTTCTTTTGACTGGGAGGAACTGAATGGAATCTTACAGGACAAATTAGGAAAAGACGTGGCAGAAGCTGTGGCTGACAGTAGCCTCCTGTTTGGTACGGTAAAATACTCCGACTTCTCGGTTAGTGCTGGATATGCCTATAACTGGGTTTTTGCAAGAAACTGGCTGCTTGCGGGTTCCATGTCATTGGGGCTTGCTTACAACCGTACTGTAGGAGATATGGAAAAGACATATTTCTCTTTCCGTGACTTTTCGTTCCGTAATTTCAACCTCGATGGAATAGGACGTTTTGCACTTGTATGGAATAACAGTCGTTGGTATGCGGGAACAAGCTGCATACTCCATTCATATAATTACAGGAAAAGCCGCTTCTCTACAAACAATGTATTTGGTTCTTTCAATATCTATTTTGGATATAATTTCGGAAAACGCAAGGAGTATCGATAGATGTGTGCTGAAATGCTGATGTAAGTCTTTATAGGGTTGTTTCATCAATCATTGCTTTCTATAAAGTCATGAATCTTTTTTGAGGCTATGTGGAAAGATGCTTTAAGAGCACCTTCAGACGTGTTTAGAATATTGCTTATCTCGGAATATTTCATCTCATGGAAGTATCTGAGGGTAAAAACGGTACGCTGTACTTCAGGTAAAGTTGCCACAGCAGCGAGAAGAAGAGCCTGAGCCTTGTCTCCGTCAAAATATCTGTCGCTGTAAATGTTGTCCGCTGTTAGCAGTCTGTAAGAGTCAGCCTTTTCCTGTTCTTTTTTCTTTCTACGTATGAAATCTATAGTCTCATTAATGGCAATTCTGTAAAGCCATGTTGATATGGATGATTCACCCTTGAAGTTATCAATGTTTTTCCATGCGTTTAGGAAAGAGTTCTGGAGTATATCATCCGTATCTTCATGCAACACAACCATTGAGCGTATCTTCCAATAAATAGGTTCCTTGAATTTTTCAATGACTTTAGAAAAGAAAACCTCCTTGTCAGTATATACAATACCATCAAGCTCAGCGAACCATCCTGTTGCTGAGCCATTAGTGTCAATAGTATTGCCGGATTCTATTCTCATGCCAATAGAACATTATGAAACAAGCATGAGTGGAGTGTTAATGTCTTACTCGGATTACTTGATGTATATCTTTCTTACCACCTTGCTAATCTTTACTATGTAGCAACCTTTGGGGAGATTTAGCTCGTAACGCTTGTCATCCCCATCAACCTTAATGTTCATGAGTTTCACCCCTGCCACATTATATATTTCAAGGGTCATACCACTCGCACCAGATACTCTAAGGGTAGAAAGATTGGTGGATATTACAATATTCTGCCGCTCTTGCTCAATAATCTCAACAGAGTTATTGGCTCTTGTTTCCGAAGGCATTACAAACACTAATGCCATGGCTGTTAATAATGATACGAATATGTAGTTTCTCATAATGTGTACATTTTATTGTTTCCTATTTGCAAAAGTAGTAATAATTTGTGTACAATGCAATGATAATCCATTTGTAATTTTGCTATTTAATATTCTTTAACTGTGAGTATGGGCAAAGTGAATTGTATAATGCTTCATAGTTCCAGAATTTAACATTATCTTTGCAATACCATTAATGGTGAAGTCTTTTAAATTCTTTACTTATTTTGAACGATGGCTTCTTCGGAATTGGTAAGGTTAAGCGTAAACAGAACTTATAGTTATATTAACAACATGCAAACAAAAATTAAATCGTGTGTTATACATAATGTTCATGTGTCAATATTCTTTTCAATAAAAGAAACAGTGCTGATATCATTTTTCCTGCTTTTTGCAGTTCCTTCTTTTGGACAACTGAAACCAAACAGCAGGTATCAAGCTTATATTGACAAATATAGTTCCTTGGCGATAAAAGAGATGTTAAAATACAAAATACCTGCCAGTATTACTTTAGCTCAGGGATTGCTTGAGAGCGGGGCAGGACAAAGTGAGCTTGCAAGGAAGGGTAATAATCATTTTGGAATCAAGTGTCATGGTTGGACTGGGAAAAAGACCTATTTCGATGATGATGAGTCAAATGAGTGTTTTAGAGCATATAATTCAGTTTTGGACAGTTATGAGGACCATAGTCGTTTTCTATCTACAGGCAAGCGATATGCCTCTTTGTTCAAACTGAGGATAACTGATTACAAAGGATGGGCGCATGGATTGAAAGCTGCTGGCTATGCCACCAATCCCAGATATGCCCAAAGTCTTATAGATATTATCGAGACATACGGACTTTCCCGCTTTGACAAGGCTAAAGGCTACAATCGTTTTATTGAAAAACATGAGGCAGAACGTACTAATGTTATTAGCCATGAAATAAGGAAATGTAACAAGAACTATTACGTTATTGCACGAAATGGAGATACTTTCAAGTCGTTGTCAAAAGAATTTGGTATAAGTTCCAGAAAACTTGCAAGATACAATGAACGTAATACAAAAGAAATTCTAAAAGGTGGTGATATCGTTTACTTGAAAAAGAAACGTTCTAAGGCAGATAAGGTCTATAAGGGAAAGCCACATGTAGTGAAAGCTGGTGAGAGTATGTATTCTATAGCCCAAAAATATGGAATACGCTTGAAAAGCCTGTATGAAAAAAATGAACTTACTGGCGATTATCAGATTAGAGTTGGCGATAGATTGAAGATATATTAAGAAACATTTATGTCTTTTCATACCGCTTTATATACATTATATATGTGACAATGATGGAAAAATCAGTGTAAATCGGCAAATAATCACATGAGATGTTTATAATGATGAAAAAAATTCCTACCTTTGCAAGTGATATTCTAAAGACATTTAAACATGGGGAAAATATTATTATATAGAACTCTTGTCTTTTTCATAATGATGCTTGTATCATCAGGCGTATTCTCACAAAACACGTCTTGGAGAGATGTGCATAAGGTCAAGAAAGGCGAGACGGTTTTCGGTATAGCCAATGAATACGGTATCACGATACAGGAACTTCTTGATGCCAATCCTGAGATGAAGGAATCTGGTTACAACATGAAGAAGGGCGACTGGATATTTGTTCCTTATGCAAAGGAAGGTGACAAGAAGGTGCATCAAGACAAAGACACACAGACAACAAAAACGTCTTCGCAGAACGTTAAGCCTATAACGTCGATAAGTGTCAATTCACTTGTCAAGGCTGACAAGATGCGTGTAAAGGTTATGAGGGTAGGCGTAATGCTTCCGCTTCACAACAATGATGGTGACGGCAAAAGAATGGTTGAATACTATCGTGGTATGCTACTTGCCATAGACAAATTAAAGTCACAAGGGATAAATGTTGAGGTAACAGCATGGAATGTCCCCATAGACGCTGATATCCGTACAGTATTGCTCAATGAAGGTACAGACAAGTTGGATGTTATTTTCGGACCGTTATACTCCAATATGGTAAAACCTCTTGCAGATTTCACCAAGAGACATGGCATAAAGCTCGTGATACCTTTCTCCATAAATGAGAACGAGGTGGCTTCTTATGATAATATTTATCAAGTTTACCAGTCACCAGAGGACTTGACGCAAAAGTCTGTGATGGCATTTCTTGAGCGTTTTCCCCAACACCACCCAATCTTCATTAATTGTAATGACCCAACATCAGGCAAGGCTGGATTTACGTCTTCTCTCAGAAGTCAGCTTGAGGCATCTGGCAAACAGTATAGTTTGACAAATCTTGATACTCCTCTTGAGTCTTTCTCAAAAGCATTTACGTCAACTCAGCCTAATGTTGTCATACTTAATTCTGCTAAATCACCATTGTTAAACAGGGCTTTTGAAAAGATGGACTCTTTATTGTCAAAAAGACCTGGTGTGGCCGTATCCTTATATGGATATACAGAATGGTTTATGTATCAGAAATATGACTTGTCTCAGTTCTTCAAGTATAGTGTATATATTCCGACTACATTCTATTATAATGCATCATCCGACAAGACAGAGGCTCTGGAGAAGCTTTATGAAGAGTCCTTTGGCGAAAAGATGATGCAGGATGCTTTGCCGAGATTCGCTATTACAGGATATGACCAGGCTATGTTTTTTATAAGAGGATTCTGTGAACATGGCGATTATTTTACAGGTTCGTCTGAGCAGTCTGACTACAAGCCTTTACAGACGAGATATAATTTCAAGCGCATAGAAAACGGAGGGTATAAAAACAATCTGTTCCAGCTCGTGCATTTCCTTCCAACACAAAGGATGGAGGCAATAGTATATTGAAAAAAGAGAGGATAAGTGATGATTAGAAAACTATTATTTCTTCTTGCATTGTCTTTCGTGTGGATAGAGGGGGCGTTCGCTCAGATAGGAGAATACCGCAATGTCTTTTCTATAGGTGCAAGTGCAGGCTATGTACTTTCTGATGTTGGCTTTGACCCTACGGTGTCACAGTCTTATCACGGAGGCGTTATAGGAGGAGTAGCTTTGAGATACACATGTGAGAAATATTTCAAAACGATATGCTCTGTCTATGCAGAAGTAAACTATGCCTCTATAGGCTGGAAGCAGGATATTTCAAAAATTGACGGTTCGCCTGTTGTCAACGCCAATGGCAAGAATGAGAGCTTTACGAGAAATATCAATTATATACAGATTCCTCTGTTAGCGCATCTTGCATGGGGAAAAGAACAGGATGGCATAAATTTCTTCGTTCAGGCAGGTCCGCAAATAGGCATATATCTAAGTGATTCAGCAGAAAAGAATTACGATACTCCAAACCTTGGTGAGGATGGCAGGGCGAATACTATTGTCGCTCAGGAGACTATGCCTGTTGAGAATAAATTTGATTATGGTATTGCGGCAGGTCTGGGACTTGAATACAGCAAATCTCGTCTTGGGCATTTCCTTTTAGAAGCACGCTATTATTATGGTCTTGGTGACATCTACGGTAATTCCAAACGTGATTTTTTCGGGAAGTCAAACTTTAATAATATTGTGATAAAGGCTGCATGGATGTTTGACGTAACAAAGACAAAGAATAGTAAATAATGAATACAATAACAATAATAATAAATTACTATGTTTGAAGGACAACCTAAGGGACTATTTGCGTTGGCATTGGCCAACACAGGCGAGCGTTTCGGCTATTATACAATGCTTGCTGTCTTTGCTCTCTTTTTAAGAGCGAATTTTGGATTGGCGGCTGGAACCGCTGGTATTATCTACAGCAGTTTTCTAATGCTTGTGTATTTCTTCCCCCTGTTTGGTGGAATGATGGCAGACAGGTTTGGATTTGGCAAGATGGTTACATGTGGAATATTGATCATGTTTGCCGGCTATCTTCTCCTTTCAGTTCCACTGGGAGGCGACATTGTAGCCCTTGTCGTAATGATTCTTGCACTCATAATGATTTCCATCGGAACGGGTCTTTTTAAGGGCAACTTACAGGTAATGGTAGGTGACCTCTATAATGAGGCAAGGTATTCTGACAAGAGGGATTCTGGTTTCTCAGTATTCTACATGGCGATAAACATCGGAGCTTTGTTTGCACCGACAGCTGCCGTAAAAATTATGGCATGGGCACAAGAGAGCCTTGGAGTGTCAGAGAATGACTCTTACCATTTCGCTTTTGCTGTGGCATGTGCTTCGCTTATATTGTCAATACTCATTTATTATGTTACCCGTTCTACTTTCCGTCATGTTGAAGGAGAGAAGAAAACTTCAGATGAATGTAACAAGTCAGAAATTTCCGAGGAACTTTCTTCGGCAGACACCAAAGCACGTATAGTGGCTTTATGTCTTGTCTTTGCTGTAGTGATATTCTTCTGGATGGCATTTCACCAGAACGGACTCACCCTGACATATTTTGCCAACGAGTTTACAGTCAAGAGTGTCGAGGGATTACAGAGCATGTGCTTCGATGTGTTTAATCTTGTTGCGGTAATTATTATTGTATATGCTTTGTTCTCACTTTTCCAGAGTGGTTCAGGAAAGGGCAATTTGGTTGCACTTGCCGTATTGGCAATATGTGGAGCATTCCTTTTTTATCAATACAATAATGTTTCCGGTAGCACTGAGATATCAGCTCCAATCTTCCAGCAGTTTAATCCCTTCTATGTAGTAGCCCTCACTCCAGTGAGTCTTGCCATTTTTGGTGCCTTGGCACGTAAAGGCAAAGAGCCGTCAGCACCACGTAAGATAGCATACGGTATGTTGGTTGCTGCTGTTGGATTTGGAGTAATGGCATTTGGCTCCATTGGTCTTCTTTCTCCTGATGAACAGTCTGTAGCTGGAGAGAATGCTTCTATCGTATCTCCTAATTGGCTTATAACAACGTATCTCGTATTGACGTTTGCAGAACTTCTGCTTTCTCCTATGGGAATTTCCTTTGTTTCAAAGGTAGCTCCTCCTAAGTATAAGGGAATGATGATGGGAGGGTGGTTTGTTGCCACTGCAATTGGTAATCTCCTTGTAAGTGTTGGAGGTTATTTATGGGGTCCTTTACCATTATGGACAGTATGGACTGTATTTATTGTTCTATGTCTTCTCTCGGCATTGTTTATGTTCTCAATGATGAAGCGTCTGGAGAAAGTGTGTTAGGGTGAATGAATAGATATATATTATTTTATTAATAACAAAGACAATTATTTTTAATTTCGTTTAAGTATAATTTTATATTAAAGATGACAGAAAACAGACAGACATTAAACCGCAATCTTGCACAAATGCTTAAAGGCGGTGTGATAATGGACGTTACGACTCCTGAACAGGCACGCATAGCAGAGGCTGCCGGTGCATGTGCAGTTATGGCTCTTGAGCGTATTCCTGCTGATATACGCGCAGCTGGCGGCGTATCAAGGATGAGTGACCCTAAGATGATTAAAGGTATTCAGGAAGCGGTATCAATACCAGTAATGGCAAAATGCCGTATCGGTCATTTTGCTGAGGCTCAGATTCTTCAGGCTATTGAGATTGACTATATTGATGAGAGCGAGGTCCTTTCACCAGCAGACGACATCTACCATATTGACAAGACAAAATTTGACGTTCCTTTCGTGTGTGGTGCCAAAAACCTTGGCGAGGCACTTCGTCGTATTGCAGAGGGAGCTACAATGATACGTACGAAGGGTGAGCCTGGCACAGGTGATGTGGTACAGGCTGTTCGTCATATGCGTATGATGCAGAGTGAGATTCGTCGTCTTGTAAGTATGAGCGAGGATGAGCTGTTTGAAGCAGCAAAACAGTTGCAGGCTCCATACGAACTTGTCAAGTATGTTCACGACAATGGTAAACTCCCTGTTGTTAATTTTGCAGCCGGAGGTGTTGCTACACCAGCAGATGCAGCTCTAATGATGCAACTTGGTGCTGAGGGAGTGTTTGTTGGTTCTGGTATTTTCAAGAGTGGTAATCCTGCTAAGAGAGCAGCAGCCATTGTCAAGGCTGTTACCAACTACCAAGATGCCAAGATGCTTGCGGAACTTTCTGAAGACCTTGGTGAGGCAATGGTTGGAATCAACGAACAGGAGATAGAACTTCTCATGGCAGAGCGTGGCAAGTAACCATTACTGCTATATTCGGGAAAGACAAATTTGAAATTATTGTATGATGATTCATTCAGAGAATCCTGATGTGTTTTTCATTGGGATTCTCTGATAATGTTTAATATATTATATATGAGAATAGCTGTATTGGCATTGCAAGGTGCTTTTATTGAGCATGAAAAAATGCTTCAGCGTCTTGGAGCCGAGACTTTTGAGGTAAGGCAACTTTCAGACTGGTATCAAACTAAGGATGCTCTTGTCATTCCTGGTGGCGAGAGTACTACACAGATAAAACTTCTCCATGAACTGAACCTATATAATCCTGTCAGAGAGGCTATTTTGTCAGGACTTCCTGTTTTTGGAACATGTGCAGGTCTTATACTTCTTGCCAAGAGTGTTGTTGGTGAAGAAGAAATCGAACGTATTTCCACTATGGATATTTCTGTATGCCGAAACGCCTATGGCCGTCAGCTTGGAAGTTTCTATTGTGAAGATGTTGTTGATGGCGTAGGTGACAACATTCCTATGACGTTTATCAGAGCACCATATATTAAATGTGTCACATCGCTTGATTGTAAACCTCTTGCAATTGTAGATGGAAATATCGTGGCTGCAAGACAGGGAAACCAAATTGTCACTGCTTTCCATCCGGAACTTAATGATGACACACGTATTCATGAGTATTTTATGTCCATCGTAAGGGAATGGGTTAACAAGAAATGATTTATACGAGGGCTGATGGCTTCATACTTTAATCCGCAACTATATCCCATAGTGAAGATTGCGTTCATGATGATTATGGGAATCATTGCAGGTAATTATCTTCAGTGCCATAACAGTCAGATTTATATACTGGCTATTATGGCATTGTTAATTTTTGTTGCCGTCTTAAAGCCACGTTCCTGGCTTGTTCAAAGTATAGCCATTTATGTGTGTTTCTTCCTTTACGGATGCTATATGACAGTAAATGCAAGCAAGGAATCTTCTGGCATTTGTTTCGATAAGCCTACATTGTTCAAGGCAGTCGTGTTGACGACTCCCATTATGGGTAAACGTACATTTCAGACCGACCTCCTTGTTGTTGACAGCAATAATACTTACAAGGTTAAGTCCAACATTATGGCTGTTGGAAATGGTAAGATTTCTGAGTTGAAAATAGGTGATGGAATAGAAGTGTGGTCAGTGCCACGAAGTATTGACGATAATGTGGGTGATGGAGTTTCAAAATTCAACTATCAAACATGGCTTCGCACAAATGGATATAAGGCTCGAACGTTTATCGCCAATGACTGTTGGAGAAGGTGCATGATAGACGTAAGCCATGTCTCCATATTAGACAAATTGCGCCTTTTTTCCGTACGCCTACGTCGTACAATACTTGACAATATACGATGCTTAGGACTTACTGGCAGTGAGTTGTCCATTGTGTCTGCAATGGCGTTTGGCGACAAGTCATATGTTGACAGAGACCTTCGTGATGACTATTCCAATTCTGGAATGTCCCATTTACTTGCTCTTTCCGGTCTCCATCTCAGCATTATTTATGGTATGCTGTTGTTTCTTGTATATCCTTTTCGTAGAAAAATACTCACTCAGGCTTCTGTTATACTAGCTATATGGGTATATGTAATTCTTGTCGGAATGCCGTATTCTGTAGTAAGAGCAGCAACTATGCTCACCTTTTGCAGTCTTGCATTTGTCTTGAGTCGCAACCATCTATCTGTGAACATTCTTGCTCTTGCAGCCATTGTGATTCTCTCTTTCTCGCCACATGCACTTAATGATGTCGGTTTTCAGCTATCGTTTTTGGCAATGCTTTCTATATATGTAATAATGCCACTCATACATGGCATGAAACATCTTTCAGGAAATATCCTTAATTTGTTGTGGCGATGGTTGAAAGGAACTGTCTGTGTTACATTGTCAGTAATGATAGGAACCTCACCACTTGTAGCATATTACTTTGGAATTTTTTCTCCGATTTCTCCAATTGCCAATATACTTGTCTTGCCCATTGCCACCATCTTATTATATATGGTGATGATATTGCTGATTCCAATTCCCATGTTGCAGTCTGTAGTCGTGAAAGTGGTGGCTATACTTGCAAAGACCCAAAATGACATTGTGGAATTTTTATCCTCACTGTCGATAAGTCATGTAAAGGTGATTGATATGGGTATCATAACCCTTTTCTCTATGTATGTTTTAATAATTTCTCTTGTCGTTATTGCATATATAGTTCGGCGTCGTTATTTCTTATACCGTTGATGAAAGAAGCGCCGTCCATCCTTTTCTTTCCACTTGGCTGAAGTGTCAGAATTTCCAGTTGTTCATCTGTGCAGTTAACGTATATATGATGTTTGTCCATCACAGTGGTTCCTGGCTTACCAGAAGCTTTTATGCCTGTTTTCCTTGTCTTGTAAATCTTTAGAACTCCATTGCTTCCCATGTTTGTCCATGCTCCTGGTATAGGACTCAATCCCCTTACAAAGTTATGGATGCTTAATGCTGATTGATTCCAGTCTATCCTACATGTATCCTTGAAAATCTTAGGGGCAGTCTTTAAGGACACACCATCCGTTGTGAATGTGTCCTGTTCTTTGCAATCTATTCTTCCGTTGTTGTCTTTAATAAGTTCAAGGGTTTCAATTGCAGCCTTTGCTCCAAGCTCCATAAGCCCGTCATAAACATATTCCACGTCAGCATCCTCAGGAATGTCAAATTCTTTTCTCAATATTATCCTGCCGGTATCGATGTTTTCATCAAGAAAGAACGTTGTGACACCTGTTGTCTTTTCACCATTGATAATTGCCCAGTTTATAGGGGCAGCTCCTCTATATTGTGGTAACAGGGCGGCATGTACGTTGAATGTGCCATACCGTGGCATGTCCCAGACAATTTTTGGCAGCATTCTGAAGGCTACGACGACAAAGATGTCTGCATCGAATGATTTCAATTCAGAAATGAACGCCTCATCCTTTAGCTTTTCTGGCTGAAGGACCCTTATTCCATGCTCTTGAGCATATACTTTAACAGCTGGTGGCTGTAATTTCTCATGGTGTCTTCCAACAGGTTTGTCTGGTTGTGTCACGACACCTACCACATTATAGTCGTTTTCAACAAGAGATGACAGTGTGCCAACTGCAAATTCAGGTGTTCCCATGAACACTATTTTTAGACTGTTCTTTTCCATGTTTGTATATTGTTATCATTCAAGTTTCGCAAGTTGCGAGCTTGCTCAAAGTTAACAAGTTGACAAGTCAACAAGTTATTAGTTGTACTGCTCATTGACAATCTCAAGCATGAAGAGTTGCAACTCGTTAACTGAAAGTATGTCGAAGACATGCGAAACTTGATTTAATTATATTCAATTGTAAGTTACGATGCCAGAGGATGATAAATGAGATGAATATGACAGTCAAGGATGGAAACCTAATCTTCCGACAAATCAGCTACAAGTTGCCTATATACACTGTAAAGCCTTGTCCTGCTTATATATCCAACCAACACTCCATCTATATCTGTTACTGGCAGAGTCCTTGCTCCTGTTCGTTCAAACACTTGCATTATATCCTCCATGGGGTCATTGACACCAAGCAATGCCATTGGCTCGGTCATTATCTGTCTGACAGTAAACTTTCTGTATAGCTCTGTACGGAATATTACATGCCGCAGACGAGTGATGTCTATCTCGCCAAGAAGGCAACCTGCATCGTCGCATACAGGTGTGTATTCCTTAAGACTTCTGCTAATGACATGTACAAGCTTTCCAAGCTCAAGGTCAGGACTTACTGCAGTATAGTCTTTCTCAATTACACTGTCCATGTTCATAAGTGTAAGAACAGAACGATCGGTGTGATGTGTCAGAAGTTTCCCCTGTCTTGCCAGTCGCATGGCATAAATGCTATGTGGCTCGAAGATGGAAATTGTAAGATAGGCGCAAACGCTTACTATCATGAGTGGAAGGAACAGTGCATATCCTCCAGTAAGTTCTGCAATAAGGAATATTCCTGTCAGAGGGGCATGCATGACACCAGCCATGACACCAGCCATACCGAGAAGTGTGAAGTTCTTTTCCGGTACTACCACTCCTAAGGAATTGATGTTCCATACTCTTGCAAAGAAGAATCCCATGAATCCACCTATGAAGAGAGAAGGAGCAAATGTACCTCCACAACCACCACTGCCATTTGTGGCTGACGTAGCGAACACCTTGGTGAGAATTACCATGCCTACATACAATACCAGAAATTCACCATGACCTGCAAACAATGACTGACTTAGCAATTTATTCCAATCCTCAGGACCATTACCGTCAATGAATATTCTCAGACTGTCATAGCCTTCTCCATATAGTGCAGGGAAAAAGAATATCAGAGTGCTAAGCATCATACCTCCAAACAGGATTTTCAGATATGGATGTGACGACAGTTTGGAGAAACCGTTCTCACACCATGTCATGAGCCTCATGAAATACAAAGATATGAAACCACATCCAATGCCAAGCAATATGGTGGGAGGAACTCTGACCAACTCCCATGCTTCATCCATGTGATAATCGAAGAGAGGTGAACTTCCAGCAAATAGGTACGAGAAGCATGTGGCTGTGACACTTGATATCAGAATGGGCAGAAGGGAACCCATTGTAAGATCAACCATAAGAACCTCAAGCGTGAAGACAAGACCCGCAATTGGGGCTTTGAATATGCCTGCTATGGCAGCTGATGCACCACATCCGACAAGCAGCATCAATGTCTTGCTGTCCAGTTTAAACAGCTGTCCCAGATTACTTCCAATAGCAGAACCAGTAAGGACAATTGGAGCCTCCGCACCAACTGAGCCTCCAAAGCCAATTGTTACGGCTGAGGCTACCACGGAACTCCAAGTGTTGTGGCGTTTCAGTTTTGACCTCTTGGTCGCAATGGCGTAGAGCACCCTTGTTATACCATGAGATATGTCGTCTCTTACTATATATTTAATAATGAGATGTGTAATGAATACACCTACTACAGGAAAAAGAAGGTATAACCAGTTAAAGCTTTCTGCTCGAAATCCCGCTCTGAGCAAAACCTGTATCTCATGAATCATGAAGTGAAGCATTGCGGCAGACACGGCGGCAAAAAAGCCTACAAAGAAGGCGAGAACAAGAGTGAACTGCCTGTCATTGACATGAGCCTCCCTCCATTTTATGACCCTTTCCAGTGTAGTTGGTTTTGTTGCTTCGTCCAATGTCATTTCCTGATAATTGTTACCTCGCTGTTTTCCGACAATTTTATAATGCTTGATGGTGTGTGTGGCTTATGCTCTTGTCTTCGTGCAAAGCATACATAGTCAACATTGTCAAGTATTTCCTTGCTGATATCATTATAGTTTTGAGCTGCTTTCATGCCGCTGATGTTTGCGCTCGTGCTTACTATAGGCTTCTGAAACCTGAAACAAAGTTCCTTGGAGAAATCCTCACGTGTTATCCTTATGCCAATACTCCCATCTTCTGCTATCAGATTCTTGGCGATGTTAACAGCATTGTCAAGGATTAGCGTCGTTGGACGTATAGCGGTCTCCATTATTGTCCATGCAACATCTGGTACATTCCTGACGTATCTTTGCATTCTTCCCTCTGAGTCCACAAGACAAATCATAGCTTTTGAGTCGTCGCGCTGTTTCAGTTCATATACTTTCCTTACAGCTTCCTCGTTGGTAGCGTCACACCCTATTCCCCATATTGTGTCAGTGGGGTACAAGATGATGCCACCCTCGCGTAGAACCTTTACTGCGTTTCTTATATCTTCTTCTCTGTTCATTTCTATTTCTTTATTTATGTTTGACCACTATAATGGACTAAGGGAAATAATTAATGAGAATTATTTTCTGCCATTTACTTTAGTATTGATGTTGGTTCAGAGACATGTGTAGTCTTTATTCTCCATTCTTGTGGATATAGGTTGTTGGCTCTTACACCCAAATTGTTGACAAAACCAATTGGAATGCCATTGAACTTTAACGTTACATATCCTTTTGGAATGTCAGGACTCAGTGTAAGTGATTCTTTTCTCAGATATTCCGTCGCCTGCTCTATATCTATTTCAACGGATGGAAATGCTTGCATGTCCATGCATCTGCTCATGGCAAGAGAATGCGATGGCTTTATCTTTCCTCCCTTTATTGTTGCCAGCGAAGTGCCAAATCTGATAATGCTTAATTTGTCAGACAGATAGTCGTATATATCTGCCCATTCTTTCCTTATTGCAATTATTTCATCCTTGATAGTCCTTGTGTCATAGCACTCAGGGTTGGAGAGCCATTCCTTGCAGGAATTAAGACCTGTCCCAATCGACGCGCCTCCCTTTTTCATATCCTTGCTTTTCTTTCGGCTTTTCTTCCCCTTAGAGATAGTGAGTGGTTGTTTGACATCTGAAATAATTCCGGATTTCTTTATTACAGCCATGAAAAGTCCTTCTCCTTTGCTTACACCGGGAATGAATCTATATGAAGGATGGCTTCCTTTCAATGAACCAGTGACATTCCATTCTCTTGGAACATCCAAGTTCATGACATCTCCTCCCAACTCTTTGGCAATCCATTCAATGTTGTCCTCATTCTCAAGGGCATTGAATGTACATGTCGAGTATATGAGCATTCCGCCAGGACGAAGACATTTCCAAATATCCCCTAATATCTCACGTTGCAGTTTCTGACATCTGCTGACATTTTCCAGGCTCCATTCTGTTCTTGCTTTTTCATCCTTTCTGAACATTCCCTCACCTGAGCATGGGACATCACATAATATAATGTCGAACATAAGACCGGCATTGACATAGTCTTTGGCATAATTGTTGGTAACGACAACGTCAGGATTCCCATGTTTTATAATGTTCTCAGCCAGTATGTTTGCTCTTTGCCTTATTGGTTCATTGGAAAAAAGCAGACAACTGGCTGGTAGAGTGTCGCGCAAAATAAGAGATTTCCCACCAGGGGCGGCACATAGGTCTAAGACTAAGGATGGAGACTCAAGCCCGTCCTTCCTTAAAGTCTCAAGTGCATAGTCAAGGCAGTATTCAACAAACATTGACGATGCTTCCTGAACATAATATGCCCCTGCGTGCATCAAGGGGTCAAGGGTAAAGTTTGGACGCTTTTCCACGTAATATGAATTCCGACACCATGCCACAGGGCTATGTGCAACGGTTGTGACAATTCTCAAGTTGCCGCATTTTGGCATGTTCAGTCTCACACTCGTTACGGGAGGCTCGTCAATGTTGTCACTTAGGACTTTCCACAATTGTTCACCCATCAGTTTGCGGGTTTCTTGCTGGAATGCAAAAGGAAGTCCTGTTTCCATATGTATAATTTAGAACTTTGCCATCTTGATGGCATCTATGGCACACTCGTCACCCTTGTTGCCAAGTTTGCCTCCACTTCTGTCCTTTGCCTGTTGTAGGTCGTTTGTTGTTAAAAGCCCGAATATGACTGGAATGGCACTGGTAGCGTTAAGCCTTGCAATACCATAGGTTACTCCACTGCAAATATAGTCGAAATGAGGAGTCTCGCCCCTTATGACACTCCCAAGTACTATGATGGCATCGTATCCATCGTTTCTTGACATTTGGTGGGCACCATAGATAAGCTCAAAGCTGCCTGGGACTCTTTTAACGTGTATGTTCTCAGGAATAGCTCCGTGTCTCTGGAGAGTAGATACCGCTCCTTTGAGCAGAGCCCCTGTTATCTCTTTGTTCCATTCTGACACAACGATGCCAAAACACATGTTGCTTGCGTCAGGCACTGAGGTCTCGTCGTATTCAGAGAGGTGGTGTAATTCCGTTGCCATAATTGTCAGTTGGATGCCCTCTCTATATATTTGTCAATCTCCTGAGATATTGGGGAGTTGAGGTATGTAGCTTTTATGTCTTTGTATATTTCAAGTGCCTCGGCTTTCTTGCCTTGGCTTTCCAGTATTACGCCTGCTTTCTTGAGCGCCAATGGTGCAATTGAGAGGTTTATGTTGTCCTCAGCCTTTGAGTTTGCCATTTTTGCAGCTTTCTTGAAGCTTTCCACAGCCTTGTCCAACATGTCATTGTTGGCATAGATGTCGCCAAGTGCCATCTGGGATGCAGGACTGATAATCATGTCACTGGAAGTGCTGAATTTGCTTACATATTCGAGTGCAGCTTTCCAGTCAGGTTTCTGCATGTTGGCATAGCAAAGACCTGCGTAGAGATTTGCGAGGTTGCCAGCTTCGGTGTTGCCGTTGTCACTTGCTATCTTCAGGAAACCGGCATAGCCAGCACCGTCACCCTTCAAGGCTTTGTCAAACTGCTCCTGGCTCATGTACTCCTGTCCTTTGGCAAGGGCTGTGCTTGCCTCTTGCTCCTGTGGGTCAGCTACATAGTTCTTGTAGAGAATAGCACCTGCTACAATTACGAATACTGCTACGACTGAAATGATGATGGCTTTCTTATATTTCAGGAAGAAAGCCTCTGTCTTGTTAAGTGTCTCGTTAGCCTCGTTAACGGCCATTTTGTTTTTTTTGCTTGTCATTACTATTTAATGGTTTGTGGAGTCCTTGTTGTCGGACTCTGTTTGTTATTATTATCTTAATTTATGCCTATTGCTGCGTGGAAAACCACTGCAAATGTCTTTAGCGTGGCAAAATTAATGATTTTATCCCACATATTGAAATTTATTGATGACTTTTTTCGTTTTATACTTTCAAAAGGTTTAACTTTGCAATATGATTCTCAGAAAACTATCCATATTAAACTATAAAAACATAAGGTCGGCAGAGCTTAGACTTTCGCCTAAGTTCAATTGCTTCGTAGGAATGAACGGTGTAGGCAAGACCAATATTCTTGATGCCATATACTACCTTTCCTCGTGTAGGAGCATTTTCAACCTGCCCGATTCACATCTTATAACTCACGACGAGTCTTTCTTCGTTCTTGATGCCGAATATGCCACGGACGGTGGTGAGACAGAGATGTTGTATTGTGGCTTGAAGAAGGGAACGAAAAAGCATTTCAAACGTAATGGCAAGGAATACAAACGCCTGTCCCAGCATATAGGTCACGTTCCCGTAGTTCTCGTTTCTCCATCTGATTCTGTCATAATTGATGGTGGGAGTGAGGAGAGGCGCCGACTGCTTGACGTTGTCATATCTCAGTATGACAATACGTATTTGGATACACTCACCAATTATTCAAGATTGTTGCAGCAACGTAACACACTCCTTAAACAGGAAGAGGAACCAGACGCAAACTTGCTTGATATCATTGACATGCAAATGGCGGAAACGGGCAAAACGTTATATGTCAGGCGCAAGGAGTATGTTGAGAGGTTGGAACCTCTTTTCCAACAGGCTTATGATGCCGTCTCTGGCTCAAGGGAGCGTGTCTCGCTTTCCTATATCTCCCATTGTCAACGTGGCGACCTTCTTGACATCTTGCGCGAGAGCAGGGCTAAAGACCGTGTGATGGGCTATTCCCTGCATGGTGTCCATAGAGATGACCTTGACATGTCCATAGCTGGTTATCCCATCAAGAAGGAAGGCAGTCAGGGACAATGCAAGACTTATACTATAGCTCTTAAAATAGCACAGTTTCAGTTTCTTAGGAAAACTAATTTAAGTAACACTCCATTGTTGTTGCTCGATGATATCTTCGACAAGCTCGATGCAAAAAGAGTGTCACATATCGTGAGACTTGTCTCAGGAAACGACTACGGACAAATATTCATTACAGATACCAACAGGGAGCGTCTGGATGAAATTCTGAAATCAGGAGATTTTGATTATAAGATATTCAATATAGAAGACGGAATGGTCTGCTTAAAAGAGGAAAGTCAGGAAAGTCATGTTTAGAAAGAAAGTGGTACGAATTGATGGTCTCCTTGGGGAGATAATAAGGAGACAAGGACTGGAGGGACCTCTCCTGCAAAAAAGGCTCTTGGATTCATGGGGCAAGGTTGTAGGAAACACCATTTCCTCCTATACAACCGATAAGTATATTAGAAACCAGACTCTGTTTGTGCGCCTTTCTTCTCCTGCATTGAAAGCAGATTTGGGAATGATGAGGTCAAGGCTGGTGAAACGTCTCAACGATACTGTTGGCTCACAGGTGATTGTTGATATAAAATTCGTTTAAACTCTAATGTTTCTATTCTCCCTAAAATCCGCAACTAATATTGATGCTGACTAATTTTGCAGTTCGCTTCTCAATCTGACGATAGTCTTGCCACTACAGACGTAATATACAATTGTTATAAAACAAGCTGTGTCCAAACAAATTGTTTAGACACAGCTTCATTTTGCTCATCAGGATACTTGTTCCCTATAGTTTTTCCTCAAGGGCTTTCATAACCCTCTTGTATTCTGTTTGGGTTATATCCACCTTATTGTAGCATTTTTTTTCAGGATGTCTGTTCTTGTATGCAGTTCTAATCATTTCGTGCGTTACGATGTTCCCAATTGGAATGTTGTATTCCCTGATAAGTGGAACCATATATTCCACGGCACTCTCAATCTGCTGTTCTGTAAGTGGTTTCTCTAAAGTGTTGCCTTGGAATTCAATGCCCAGGCACCACTCGTTGCATCTCTCTCTGCCATTGAGCAGCGATGCCCCCGCATGATAGGTAACGACGGTAGGCTCACACATGATATATCTTGTGCCGTCAGTGTCTATTACAACGTGTGTTCCAACTATTCTCTTCTTCGATGTGAGAACTTCAAGTGAACGTTCCACGGTGGGCTCGGCGGTGTGGTGAAGTATGATGCCTTGAACCTCGTTAACCTTTTCTCTGTCATAATTGGGAGTAGGGTAGGATACATCTCTGTATTTCATCTGCTTTCCGCAGCCATTAACGCTATATAGGGAGCAGCTGTCTTTGCCAGCTTGCTCCCATGTGTATTCTTGTCCGTCGTTTTCGCCTGTCATCCCATCTTGTACATCTCTATCCATGGCATTACCCATGGCAATTGTTCCTAATGAAAGGATGCAGGCAGCAACAAATCTTGGAATATTCATGTTTCCCATTAGTCAGACAGTACTACCGCATAATACGCCTTCTTTCCACTTGGGTAGAGTCCTTGGATGAAGAGTACCGGTTCCTTGCTCATAGATACTTTCTTCACTATGTCTTGGAGCTGTTCCAGAGTCTTCACAGGCTCGTTGTTTATGTTCTGGATTATGAATCCCTTGTTTATTCCCTCGTTTGCAAGTGCGCCCTTGTTGACCTTTATAACCTCTACGCCGTAGTTTATGCCAAGTTCCTCTTTCTGCTTGCTTGTTATCTCCTTGAAGTTTGCGCCGAGAATATCAATGTCGGCAGGTTTCACCACTTCCGTATTGCCCTGTTCATTCTTGAGGGTTACAGTCTTGGTTATTTTCTTCTTGTCGCGAAGATAGGTAATGGAGACTTTTTCTCCGGGACGCTTGCCGTTGAGGTATTCCTGGAGTTCGCTCATCTTGGTCACTTTCTTGTTGTCGATGTTTACTATTACATCACCTTCCTGAAGACCAGCTGAGGCTCCGGCTCCGTTGTCAGAAACGGTTGACACATATATGCCATCGTTGGTGCCGAAGTCTGTGTCGTTTCCTTTTTCTTTCTCAGAGTCAATGTATTTGTGGACGTCCATTCCTGTTATGCCAAGCAAGGCACGCTGCACGGTGCCGTATTTCTTCAAGTCATCCACGACCTTGTTCATGATGGTTGTTGGTATGGCGAATCCATAGCCGCTGTAAGAGCCTGTCTGCGAGTATAGCATGGCATTGATTCCGACAAGCTCACCTTTGGTGTTTACAAGTGCACCACCTGAATTGCCGGCATTGATGGCAGCGTCAGTCTGTATGAAACTCTCTACTCCGTTTGCACCCAGTGAACGTGCTTTTGCCGATACGATGCCGGCTGTTACCGTGGAGTTGAGGTTAAACGGATTGCCTACTGCGAGAACCCATTCGCCAACCTTCAGGGCATCGGAATCGCCGATGGGAAGGGTAGGGAGGTCTTTTGCGTTCACCTTGATGAGTGCCAAGTCGGTAGTCTCATCAGTACCTATTATCTTGGCTGAGTATTCGCTGTTGTCATTGAGGGTTACCGTGAGCTGGTCTGCTCCAGCTACCACGTGATTGTTTGTCACGATGTAGCCGTCTGAGGATATAATGACACCGCTGCCCGTTGCCTCTTTCTTAGGGGTAGGTACCTGTTTCTTGTATGTTCCTCCACCACCTGGGTTGCCGAAGAATCCGAATGGGTCTGAGAAGAAACCACCGAAAGGATCGCTTTGTACTTCAACAGTCTTCATTTTTGAGTTCTGCACATATTTAATGTGTACAACGGCTGGAAGAGCCTTTTCTGCCGCATAGGTCAAATCGACAGGCTGTCCTGCTACAGGTGCAGCTTTAGCTGCATTTACCTTTATTAAAGCTCCTGTTGAGAAAGCCAGTGCGAGAATGCATGCCGCACCAGCAAGATACTTAGTTAAGTTTTTCATTTCTGTAAACCTTTGTTCGTTAATATTTTCTTTCTATATTACTGTCTGTTTTATACGTTTTCTTGTCAAAACGCTTGCAAATATAGAAGCAAAAAATGTAAAACTGACATTTTGACATTCATCTTTATCCCATTTTAACACTCTCATTTTGCATATTAACGGCTCTTAAATTGTGTTTGTGACAATTTTACATTCACTAACAGAATTGCAAATCATAGTTTGCATATAATCAACATAAGGAGTTAAGGGTAGTGAAAATTGAAAGATAAATGCTTGGGTGGACCTTCAATCATCAATAAAGACCTGACACAAAAAATAGAGGGGAGAAAGAGCGGAATACGAGGTTCGAACTCGCGACCCCGACTTTGGGAAAGTCGTGCTCTACCAACTGAGCTAATTCCGCATTAAGCATGGACCTTTACATAAAGCGTTTGCAAATTTACAGATATATTCGCATGATAGGAAATTTATTCTGCTAAATCATGTTAATGCATTGCTTCCCATTCTTTGAGAACTTCTTTCCAGTCAACAGCTCCGTTATCTATGGCTTCTTGCTCTTTTAAGGCTTGGTCGCGCTCTCTGTCTCTTGCTCTTTTCTCCTTCATAGAGGCTATTGTGGCATCATCTAAAATCTGTATGGCTCCGCGCTTTATGGCATCATGCAAGTCTTCTTCCCCAAACGCTTTCCCCTGTATGTTGAAATCGGATATGTTGAATTCGAAATTGACTCTTAACTGGTGTCTTATCTTCTTCTGCTGGAAACGAGTCCCGGCGTTCTTCTTGCGTAGAAGCATCGAAATGATGTCTATTTCGTGTTGTGAAAATTTAGTTCTTCCCATAAGTTGACATTATTTTTTCTTAGTTTACCAATGACAAAGTTACAGAATTATTTTGTATCGCAGAAGTTTTCGCAATTATTTTTCGTGCCATGATGGATCATAGCCTGTCTTTATTTGTATATTTGCAATAGTGAGGGGCCTGAGGGACAGGTGCCTATTAGAACGCTCCTTTAGTTTTTTCATTATTACCTAAAATCCTCCCATCATAACTCCTCTGTTGACGAGTAAACAAGTTGACGAGTTTACAAGTTGACAAGTCAACAAGTTATTACCTCTTATGGTAACTACCTCCCCTCTCCTTTTGGAGAGGGGTTGGGGGTGAGGCTTCACCCTAACTCCTCTGTTGACGAGTAAACAAGTTGACGAGTTTACAAGTTGACAAGTCAACAAGTTATTAACTCTTATGGTAACTACCTCCCCTCTCCTTTTGGAGAGGGGTTGGGGGTGAGGCTTCACCCTAACTCCTCTGTTGACGAGTAAACAAGTTGACGAGTTTACAAGTTGACAAGTCAACAAGTTATTAACTCTTA
>SAMEA3663090__coassemble_150_pt1 | contig 30845 bp, 24 predicted proteins | sample SAMEA3663090__metabat2_high_PE_006 | metagenome-assembled genome bin SAMEA3663090 (sample SAMEA3663090) | pig gut metagenome | biome: pig gut; feature: pig-associated habitat; material: faeces | place: France | collected 2012 | reverse complement strand
CATTTGAAAACGTCTTGCGCCAGGCAAATATGGCGCAGAACACAATTACGGCATACCTGTATGCTATGAAGGAGTACAACTCTAAGTTTAAGGAGTTGAACAAGAAGAACCTGTTGGTCTATAAGACATTTTTGATTGAAACGTATAAGCCAAAGACTGTGAACCTACGTATTCAAGCCATCAACAAGTACCTCGACGTTATGGGGAAGTCCAAACTCCGACTGAAATCGGTGAAGGTTCAGCAACGTACCTATTTGGAGAATGTCATCAGCAATGCCGATTACCTCTTCCTGAAAAAGAAGTTGAAGCAGGAAGATAACAAAGAGTGGTACTTCGTGGTTCGTTTCCTGGCAGCAACTGGAGCACGTGTCAGTGAGCTTGTGCAGATAAAAGTAGAACATGTACAGGTAGGGTATTATGACATCTATACCAAAGGCGGCAAGATACGCCGTATCTATATCCCGAAGGCTCTACGAGTAGAAACGACAGAATGGCTTGAAGGCTCGAAACGAACGACTGGCTACCTGTTCTTGAACCGTTTTGGTCAGCGCATCACTACCAGAGGCATAGCGCAACAGTTGAAGAACTATGCAGCGAAGTATGGACTCAACGAGAAAGTGGTATATCCACATTCCTTCCGCCATCGCTTCGCAAAGAATTTCTTGGAAAAGTTCAATGACATCTCTCTCCTTGCCGATCTGATGGGACACGAGAGCATAGAAACGACACGTATCTATCTAAGACGCAGTAGTACAGAACAACAGGAAATCGTTGATAAGATTATCACATGGTAGTCAACAAAAGAAAGAACTGAGGATTCTGTAGGGGTCGTTATCTTTTAAGCCCTTTATGTGGAAGTGAATAATCACTCACAATCCCCACCAACTCCCTGTCCACCTTGGACAGTTCCTCCTTGGACAAAGCATAGATGCAGTCAATTGCCAGTCGGTTGAGTATCCTCTTCCTCCTCCTTGCATGGCATAGTATTCGAGCGGTGCTCGATACTCTGCCTATGCTTCGTTCGTCGGTTGGCTGCTATTTTTCTGTGTGCGAGGATGGTCTCTTCACCACCGATGGAGGGGCGGTTTGCACCGCTCGCCTCCAGATAGTCGTTTACTGCGTCACGCATGGTGAACTCTCTCATTCCTGTCTTTGCCCAGTAGATAAGGGCATCGACAGCGGCTTTTCTTGTCTTGCTGTATTCGTTGTCTGTCATGATTCTGATGTTTTGAGTTTTCTACCTAAAATCCGCAACTAATATTGATGCTGGCTAATTTTGCAGTTCGCTTCTCCATCAGACGATAGTCTTGCCACTACAGACGTGATTATGCATGGGAGAACCCACAATCTCGCGCTTTGATAGCCGAATGATGTGCACCGAAGCCCCAGAACTTTGTCGATAACCGGACCCACAAAACGAGAAAAATGCTCCCTCACGTGAAATATTCCTTCAAAAGGAGTGATTTTCTAAAATTTTATGCTACCTTTGCCCATGTCATTGATGATTTTTACTTGTCTTGATTTGCAGCACTAAGGTAAGTGAGAATCTGACATGGCAAAATCCTGAGCTGATCGGCTTTGCCGCTTGCCGCAAGCAAGAACTTTTTGTTGCTCAGGTGATTATAAAATAAGTTAAACTAAAGTGCTGCGGAATTTAGGATTATGAAGAAATTTTACATTTTTGCATTTTTTGCCATTATGGCACTTGCTGCTAATGCACAGAATGGTGCACCTCTCTACATCACAGGACAAAGTGCTGGTGCTGAAGCAGGTGGTTTCACTAAAATCTGGGACGTAGAGACTCCTGATCAGTTTACATATGAGGATGGGGTTTACAAAATCCACGTAAACGGTCTGTCTTCTTTCACTATCTCTACAGCATGCGGTGATTGGAATACTTGGCAGACTGAAGGTAACTGCTACACTGCACAATATGGCAATGTTCCCGGCGTAGCAGCTCCTCTTACATTGGGCACTAATAACATCTTTACTCCCTGGTTGGGTGACTATGATGTTGTTGTTGCTGGTGACCTCTCTTCTATCACTCTTACTACTGACACTCCCAAGCCCGAAGTCAAAGTCTATCTTCGTGGTGGTATGAACTCGTGGGCTGCAAATGATGAATGGGCTTTCACTGCAGTTAGTGACAATGTTTACAAATTCGTTTGTGGTGATGACCAGACAGTTTACGCGAATGATCTTTTCAAAATCGCCGATGAAGGATGGGCTAAAATAAACTACGGAGGCGATGGTAATAGTATTCTCATGGAAGTTGAGACTCCTCTTTACCACAATTCTTCAAATAACATGTATTTCAATGAGGACTGGAACGGTGTATGCTGGTTCATCTTGGATGGCGACAACTCTAAGGCAGTATTCAGCAACAATAAGGATTTTGAGTGTCCCTTCACTTCAGCTGTTAGCAACATCACTGTTGACAAAAACGAGACTACCGTTTACTACAACCTCCAAGGTGTTCGCGTAAACGCTCCAGAAAGCGGTCTTTATATTGTAGTTAAAGGCAACAAGGCAACTAAGGTGGTTTTCTAATCAGGAACACTACATGTACCTGAATATAAATATATTGATTTGAATTACCCCCGAAGGTTATGCAAAATAAACTTTCGGGGTTCACTTTCTTAATTCTATTCTGAATGTTGTACCTTTGCCTAATTCAGATGACTTGACGTAGATTCTGCCTTTATGGTATTCTTCCACGATTCTCTTTGCAAGTGAAAGTCCGAGTCCCCATCCACGTTTCTTGGTAGTGAAACCAGGCCGGAATACGTTGCCTAAGTCTTTCTTCTTAATACCCCTTCCGGTGTCAGCTACTTCGACAGCTACTTTCTCATTATAATCCCTGATGCTCAGAGTTATGCTGCCACTTTCTCCTCCCATTGCATCTACAGCGTTTTTACACAGATTTTCGACCACCCATTCAAAGAGGGCAGCATTAAGGTTTACTATAATGTCGTTTTCCGGAAGGTTTCTGATAATTTTTATTTTCTTGGACGTACGTGTATCCATGTATTCAGCCACATGAGTGATAACCATGTTCAGGTTGTCGGGTGTCACTTCTGGTGTGGAACCGATCTTCGAGAATCTGTCAGCTATTAGTTGAAGCCTGCTGATATCCTTGTCCATCTCCGGTATCAATTCGTCCTGTGGATAGTTTTCCTTCAGAATCTCAATCCATGCCATGAGACTTGAAATAGGTGTCCCGAGTTGGTGTGCAGTTTCTTTTGACAATCCGACCCACACCTTGTTTTGTTCAGCTTTTTTAGATGTGAGCAGAGCAAAAATGGCAACCACGACAAAGAGCATCACCACACCCAGTTGTACGAATGGATATACGTGCAGCCGTTTCAGCATGAGAGAGTCGTTGTAGCATACATTGATATAGTCGCTGTGATTGCCATCGTCAATGGAAATCCTGATGTTCTTGTTCTCGTTGAGTAGAATCCTTCCAAGAGCTGTTGCGTTTTTTAGGCTATCGGCATAATCCTTACCTTTCACCTCTATGTTTCTGAAGAACTGCGCATTTCCTTTGCTGTCCATCACCACGACAGGTATTGTATTGTTCTCGTTAATAACCTTCAGCACCAGTTCGAGGTCTGTATTCTCGTCAGCCTTGCTTAGTGCCCTCATGGCTGTAGCCCATGTCTCCATCTTGCTTCTTTCCTCTTGAGAGAGGTCGAGAGTAAGATAATGTGACACCATGAGCGAAGCCACCGAAATTACGACGGCGGCAATGACGAGTGATATCTTTACAAGTCTGATGTTCATGGTGAAGGGTTAATAGTGTGTTATCTTGCACCGAAGAAGAAGTAGCTGAACATCACTGCTGCCACCATGCCAGCGAGGTCTGCAAGTAGTCCGCATGTTACAGAGTACCTGTATTTTCTTATTCCCACGCTACCGAAATATATGGCGAGTATGTAGAAGGTGGTGTCAGTGCTTCCCTGCAATATGCTGGCAAGATGTCCTACGAAGGAGTCCGGTCCGTATGTCTCAAAACACTCCAACATCATGCCTCTGGCACCGCTTCCGTTGAGAGGTTTCATCAGAGCCACGGGGACAGCCGCTACGAAGTCACTGTTCAGTCCGATGTATTCCACACCTGCCTTCATCCATTTCTGCAGCATGTCAAGGGCGCCCGATGCCCTGAACACTCCCACTGCTGCAAGAATAGCCACGCAATATGGAATAAGACTCACCGCCACATGGAATCCGTTTTTCGCACCTTCGATGAATGAGTTATATACATTCAGTTTCTTTTTTACTCCCGAGATGATGAAAACCATTATCGCTCCAAGTATAAGAATACTCGTAAGCAGTCGGCAGAAGCCCTGCATTTCCTGGTTGCTCATGCCCATTATGCAGGCAAAGAGAGTGCCCACAAGAGCTGCGATAACCGAGAACATTACGAGGAAGCTCCTCTGGAAGAGATTGATGCGCTGATAGATAGACACCACTGTGAGTCCCACGATAGTGGAGCATAATGTTGTGAGCAGCAGTGGTATGAATATGTCAGCTGGGTCAGCAGCTCCATATTTAGCCCTGTATGCCATGATTGACACTGGAATGATGGTAAGCCCTGAAGTGTTAAGCGTCAGGAACATAATCATCGAGTTGCTTGCAGTGTCCTTCTTTGTGTTTATGCTCTGCAGCTCCTGCATAGCCTTCAGTCCCACTGGTGTGGCGGCATTGTCAAGTCCCAGCATGTTCGCCGATACGTTCATGAATATGGAGCCAAGTGCAGGATGGTTTTTAGGTATCTCCGGAAACAGTTTGGTAAGTACCGGACTGAGGAATTTAGCGAGTCTGTTTACGAGTCCGCTGTCCTCACCTATTTTCAGAATTCCCATCCATAAAGTCAGAGTGCCTGTCAGTCCGAGTGTCATCTCGAATGCTGTCGTTGACATTTTGAATGTGGAGTCCATCATCTCCGGCAGAGTGTCCATGTCTCCGAAGAAGATAAGTTTCACCAACCCTATGATGACACCTATGGCGAAGAGGGCTATCCAGATATAGTTTAGAGCCATTGTTGTTGCTGTTATTGTTTAGTTTCTGTCTCTTAGATATTTCTCCCTTTCTTCCAGGGTCATGTTCTTGCTGTTGGCACCGTCAGAGGCGGCATAGTTGAGAGAATTGTCATTCTCTTCAATGTTTGAAATCTCCTCTGCACGTAGTTTCTTGCCTTTTGTCCTTCCTGTTTCTGCCTCAGCTTTTTGAATCTGTTCGTTGCTGAGTGTCTTTTTCGGGTCGAAGTGGCGTTTCCTCTCGATGTTCTGCTTCTTCATGGCATGAATTTCGAAAGGCAAGTCGTCAGTCTCTTCGCTTTTTATTATCACTTTCATTCCAACGAATGCGTAGTTTTTCCTAAGGTCACTGATGTCCTCGTCCTTCAGCCTTATGCATCCCTCGCTCGCTCTTCCCGGTACGCTTTCCCTGTTGTTGGTGCTGCCATGGATGCCTATGCCGCTGTGTCCTGGTGTTACAAGTCTCAGGAAATAGTCGCCATAGCTTTTTATGGAGCCCCTTCCGTCACCAAAATCATGCTTCCATTCCGATGCGTTCACTATCTGTGAAATGGAGAACGGGTTCTTCATTGTGCAGTGTGGAGTCTTCATGTCACCCCTTTTCTGCTTGTTGCCCTTTTTGAGAGAGAAGGCACAGTCATACCTTGCTATTAGGACAGTGTCGTTTCCTTGTGGCTCATAAACATATAGGTAGAAGTCCTTCTTGGACATGATGATAAAACACTTCTGTTTGTTCTTCATCAGGTGTTTCATGCTTATCGACTCGTCAGCATCAGACCTTACGGTTCTGTTGCCATAGTCGAGAACCACATGTTCCCTCACCTCATCACCAGAGAAGGGGAGAGCCTCCTCTATGACCTCCTCCTTCTCGTTATCCTCCAGAATCATTCCCTCTGCGTTCACCCCTCGGCTTTCCTCAGCCTTCTCCTTGTTCGATGCATTGCCGCTGCATGCCACAAGCATCAGAGCGCACATTATGAAATTCAGTTTAAGCATTTTCTTCATGACAAATCATTTCTTGATGCAATCAATATTCCAGATAGCTGTATTCTTTAGATACATAGAACAGCTGCCCGAGATAAGACACCTGATACCAGTCGCTTGTCTCTCCCGTGTATGTGAGTCGTGCCCCTTTCCTTGGAGCCCTTGTGGCACCGTTTGCCCATGTGAGATATCCCGATGACAGGCTTGGAGAGAAGCGCAACCTTACTCCTGTTCCGTTTATCACCACTTTAGGTGTCGTGCCTCCTGCGCTTGCAGCCCTGTGTGCCGCACTGTGCTCGGCACTCTTCTGCACAATTATCTTGGTGTTCTCCACTGGTTTGCTCTTCTCTTCCTGTAGCTTCTCATTCTTCTCCTGCAGCTCCTCGTTTTTCTCCTCCAGAGCTTCCTGTTTCTCCCTTAGTTTCTCCAACTTTGCCTCGTTCTCCTTGTTGTTTGAGCTGATGACGAAATATCCACCACCACCTATTATAAGTACAACGAGTATTCCTATGATAGCATATAGAATGGCATTGTTGTTCTTGCGCTCAGGCGGGTTGCTCCATCCGCCTTGATAGTTCTGTTGTGGCACTTGCTGGTTAGTAGTGTTCTGCATGTCATTACCGCAGTTAGGACAGAATCTGTTGTTCTCAGAAACCTGTTGTCCGCATTTGTTACATGTAATCATAGTCGGTGTTATTTTTATAATTATGTTTTTTAAAGCATATCTTAAGCCGAGATGCAACTTATCTTAATGCAAAGATACGGTAAATAATTAATATTTACGCTTTTTAAGAGTCCTTTTTTCAGGATAACCATGTAAAATGTGAGCAAAAAGACAAGACCCTGCACGCAGATAGACACGTGCAGGGCCTTTATAAATTCGCATTTGCTCAACTTCTGTAGTTAAAAGGAGTTAAAAGGAGTTAGAAGGAGTTATCGCTCCCTGCGTTCGCTCAGGAAGTTAAAAGACAACAGTCTTAGGTCTTGTCTTTTATCTCCTTATATCTTCATTTATCTCCTCTTTACTACTTGCGAAAGTTGAATATTTAACTATTTGAAGTAAGTTCATTCATCCCAGATGCTTGACACTTTGTATGTCGTTTCCTCATCATCCTCATCCTTGTTGTCATACCAGACACTGAAATCATTCTTTGAGAACTGGTTATTAGTGTCATCTTTTTCTGGTATGGATTTGGAGATAGTCAGTGCAAACTTACTTTCTGCCTCAATATCGTTAACGACTGCCTTGGGTGCATTATATGTCTTTCTCATTTTCTAATCCCTTTCTGTTTATTTTACAACAACTTTCTTTCCGTCAACAATGTACAGACCTGATTTCGTCATGTCGTAAACTCTCTGTCCGGCTATGTTGTATATGGTCTTTGTCCTGTTGCTTTCAACATTTACAGAACTGATGCCTGTTACAACGCCACCGTCAAGAGTGAATGCCTTTGCTCCACTTCCTTCTGTTGTTGGAACTGCAAGATAAGCAGTACCGGCCTTCACAGAGAATGCGCCTCCGTTTTCTGCGCCCCAGTAGAAGCCCAAACCAGTCTTTGCTGTATAGTTATTATATGCCAGCTTGTAATACTGATAGCCATCCTCTGCGGTAAACTCACCACCAGCAGCAGGTGCAGGTTTCAACATGTTCTCAAGAGGAGTTACTGTCGCACTCTCATACGGATAATAGTATGTCACGTTATCGGTCAGAGACTGGATAAGCACTCCGGTGTTAGCAGGGACGTAGTAGCCATTTGAGACAACATCAAAGCCGTCTGCGCTGGTAGCCTTGACGAAGTGGTCTCCCTTTTCCAACTCAGTTATGTTAAGTGTCGAACCTTCTACGGAAACAGCATCAACCTCCACTTCCGATGAGAATATCACAGCCTCGCTGCTGCTGAAAGTAGCATAGTAGATGCCGTTATCTACAGCAACAAGAGAGAGTGTGCTTGTTGCAGGTGCCTGAGCTTTCACAATCTTTACCTCGTCGAGGAAGAAGCGGTTATCTGACTTAACTTTTGCAGTAAATGTAATAGTTGTACTATTAGTTGCACCTGCAACTGTCATTGTATAATCAGTCCATGCGGCATCTGCCATTGTTATAGTCTGAGTACTGCTGGATGTGCCATTATATGACAGTGTTCCTTTAGATACCTTTACATCAATATTAGTCTTGTCACCACTCCATGCTCCAGCTTTGAACGTAAGTATGTATTTGTCTCCGCTCAAATCGATTGCTGGGGTTGTTGCTGAACCTTTAGCATTGGCTGTACCAAATCTTGCACATTTATAGGCACCACTTTCTTTTACAACACTCCATTCTGATTTATCATATTTCAGAGTTTTTGATGTTGAAATATTGCTCCATGTATCATCATTACCACCTGTACCATCATTCTGATCAAACGACTCATAGAATACCGGTCCGTTCGGGTCTATGACATTGATATAATACTTAGCGGAAGAAGCCTTATAGTCTTCTGTTTCAGCGAAGGAAGCAGTAATGGTGGCTTTGCCAGCTGTATTTCCTATGGTTATTGCGCCAGTACTCTCATTTACGGAAGCAACCTCTGTATTGTCACTCGAATAAGTTACGCTGCCAGCCTCAGTAGGAGAAACGGTTGCTGTCTTGCTTTCGAATGTCTCACCAAGATTTACATTGAATGTCTTGTTATCAACTTCTGGGCCGAAGGATACGGTAGTAGCTATCCTTTTCTCAACGACAGTAACGGCAAATACGGCTGAAGACTCAGAGAACGAGCCAACAATGGCAGGGGCTGTCACCTTAATGGTTGCTGTACCTACGGCAAGGCCTGTGATTACACCAGCTTCGCTTACACTTGCGTATTCCGCACCTTCTGTTACAGCGTATGTCACTGTTCCAGTATAGCCATCAGCTGTAGTTACGTAATTAGAAATATTAAGAGTCTTGTCAACATTTACCTCTCCGGTAGGCTGTGAGAGAGTAAGATTAGATGACGGGTCGGTAGAAACGGTTTTCTTTGTACCAGTCAACAAGATATCATCAACCCTAATAGTCCAACCTCTAGTTGGTGTATGTGTGAACATCAGAGACAAAGATTTACCTGTGCCAGAGATGGAAGTTGTGACGAGCGTCCATTTCTGATTAACAGTAGTATAATCAAGAGTTAAATCAGTGTATTCTCCACCATCAATTGAATATTTAACAGCAAAGCTGTGAGCTGTATTGTTCAGCCAGGCTCCAAAACTAAGTTTTATATTGGAGAAGTCTTTGATATTAATCTTATCAATTTGTATAACAGTACTTGTTCTATTAGCTGTACCTGTTTGCCATGCAGCAGAATTACCGGAGGCACCAGTGTAGCCGCTACTGGGTTTTACATCATTCTTTCCAACCCTTCCTTTACCAGAATAGTTACTGCTTGCAGTCCCCTCAGTAAACATTTCTGTTGTAGCAGAAAAACTTTTGTAAGAACTGAAAACCGTATTACTAGTAGTTGAGCCAAATGTCTCATTAAAAATTGTTACGGTTGTCTCTTCCGCTAACGCCAAACTGCCCCCCCCGATAACAAAAATCATGCAGAGCACGAGGAGGGCTCTAAGATTAAGTAATAAGTGTTGTTTCATAATGAATACCTTTTAGTTGAACATATAGTTTTGTTATATAGTTTCCTTTATGATTTTTGGCGATATATTCTGTCAAGTTTGTTCTCCCGATTATATATGAACAGGGAAATAATTGGTATAATAATTATATATTGAGGTGATGTTGTTATCCTGACAAATGTCATGTCGGGAATCGACAAAGCCCGTTATTTGTCTGCAAAGTTAGGGTATTTTATCGATATTCGATAGTGATTTGTTAAGAAATTTTTGATTATGACATTATTTTAATCTAATTGTAATGATTTATCTCTGTTGCCATGCAGTTACTTCACTCATTCACGTTATGACCAATAACGAAAGAAGGTATGTTCGTTTCCGAACATACCTTCATGATAAAGAGTGACTCAGTTGTAGCTATGACTGATTGTTTCGACGGAGTTACAATGGGTATTCGTCGAAAGCGTAAAGCACTGTTGACAGATACCTCTCACCAGTGTCAGGCAACAACACCACTACTCTCTTGCCTTTGTTCTCGTTGCGCAAGGCTATCTGGGTTGCAGCATATACCGCTGCTCCTGACGATATGCCTACAAGGAGACCTTCCTCCGAGGCAAGCTGGCGACTGGTAAGAATGGCATGGTCGTTCTCGACCGTGAATACCTCGTCAATGACATCTGGGTTGTAGGTTTTGGGAACAAAGCCCGCTCCTATACCCTGTATCTTATGAGGACCACTCTGTCCACCTGAAAGTACAGGTGAGGAGGCTGGTTCCACAGCCACTATCCTGACATCCGGATTGAGTTCCTTCAGTTTCTTTCCTATTCCCGATATGGTTCCGCCTGTTCCTACTCCGGCTACGAAGATATCCACTTTTCCTTCTGTGTCGTCCCATATCTCCACACCCGTAGTGTCGTAGTGTTGTTGCGGATTGGCTGGGTTTTCGAACTGCTGAAGTATTACGCTCCCAGATATGGTGTTCCTGAAATGTTCAGCTGCCTCTATTGCACCTTTCATGCCAGCCCGCCCATCTGTAAGTTCCACGCGTGCACCGTAAGCCTTTACAAGATTCCTGCGCTCAATGCTCATGGTCTCTGGCATGGTGAGAATGAGTTTGTAGCCCTTCACCGCAGCCACCATGGCAAGTCCCACTCCAGTGTTTCCACTTGTAGGCTCTATTATGGTGTCGCCCGGCTTTATGATGCCACGTTTCTCGGCATCCTCAATCATGGCGAGGGCAATGCGGTCTTTCACGCTGCCTCCCGGGTTGAAATACTCCACCTTTGCGACGAGTGGAGTTTCAAGTCCTCTTTTCCCTGAATACTTTCCCAATTCGAGCAACGGAGTGTGCCCGATGAGGTCTGTCAGTTTTTTTGCTATCCTTGCCATGGCATTTGGTTTAAATGTTGTCGAGAGCCTGTGCCAGGTCGTCAATGATGTCATCGACATGCTCAGTACCGATGCTCAAGCGTATTGTTGATGGATAGATATGCTGCTGTTCGAGTTCCTCGGGATAGAGCTGCGAATGTGTCGTCGTGGCGGGATGAATGACAAGACTCTTGACGTCAGCCACATTGGCAAGGAGCGAGAATATCTGGAGGCTGTCTATGACCTTCCAAGCCTCGGCTTCTCCACCTTTCACCTCGAAGGTGAATATGCTGCCTCCTCCGTTGGGGAAGAGTTTTGTGTAAAGCTCATGGTCAGGATGGTCTGGCAATGATGGGTGGTTTACTTTCTTCACCTTAGGATGTGAGGCAAGGAACTTCACCACCTTGTCGGTGTTGTATGCGTGTCTCTCCACCCTGAGCGACAATGTCTCAAGTCCCTGTAGGAGAATCCATGCGTTGAAAGGCGAGATGGTTGCTCCCGTGTCACGCAATATGACGGCTCGTATTCTGGTTACGTAGGCTGCTGCTCCTGCAACATCGGCAAACACTGCACCGTGGTAGCTTGGGTCTGGTTTTGCAAGTGTAGGATATTTGTCAGCATTTGCCTTCCAGTCGAATTTGCCGGCATCTACGATGACACCTCCCAGTGACGAGCCATGACCACCGATGAACTTTGTAGCTGAGTGCACCACTACGTCGGCTCCGTGCTCTATAGGTCGGATGAGATATGGAGTGCCGAAGGTGTTGTCAACGATGACAATGGTGTTGTGGCGATGAGCTATCTCGGCTATTTTGTCTATATTGGTCACGCTTGAGTTAGGATTTCCGAAAGTCTCTATTATGACAGCCTTGGTGTTAGGACGGAAGGCAGCCTCTACAGCCTCGAAGTCGGCAGGGTCAACGATGGTGGTTTCCACACCCTGTGTGGATAATGTATGTTCGAGCAAGTTGTATGTTCCACCATACAGGTTGTTTGCAGCCACCACATGGTCACCATTCTGCGCCACGTTCTGCAATGCGTATGTTATGGCAGCTGCACCGGAGGCCACTGCAAGTCCTGCCACTCCACCCTCAAGGGCTGCCACTCTTCTCTCGAAGACATCCTGTGTGCTGTTGGTCAGTCTGCCGTAGATGTTACCCGCATCGCGAAGGCCGAAACGGTCGGCTGCATGCTGTGAGTTCCTGAAGACGTAGGAAGTGGTCTGATATATAGGCACAGCGCGTGAGTCTGTGGCTGGGTCAGCTGTCTCCTGTCCTACATGAAGTTGCAATGTCTCAAAATGAAGTTTCTTCTCACTCATATTTATTTCCTTTCTTTGTTGTTGCGGTCGCTGACTGCTGCCTGTCCGCAGGAGTGCCGACCAGGGTTAATTAATTTGTCTCTACTAAATGTTTGTTTTATGTTTGCAAAGTTACAACTTTCCTTAGACATGGACAATAGCACGAAGTAGTCATTATGCATACCACAATCATGGTATTTTGGACATTCTGTTTTGGAAAGTGAGTTAACAATGGCGATTTTTGCGTTAAAATAACATAAACCGATGCAACTTTTCGCGAGATTTATCGTCTTAATGATAACTTTGCAGAAGAAACCGGCACATAACATGTCGGCAGATGGATAGAAATATACACATTATTATATATAAAGGAGAAAAGAAACATGAAGAAGAACCTGTTAGTAATTGCGCTCGCCGCAGGATGTCTTATCACTACGGGATGCGCAAGCAAGAAAGATCTTGAGAATTGCAAACTTGAGAACAAGGAACTGACAACCAATTACCAGAACACCAAGGAACAGTTGGCTGCATCTCAGGCAAGGGCAGCAAGCCTTGAGGAACAGCTTGCACAGGCAAAGAAGGATTATGCCTCTTTGCAGAAGTCTCTCGACAAGAGTCTCTCAAATGCCAGCCAGAACAATGTCAGCATCGAGAAGCTTGTTGACCAGATTAACGAGTCAAACCAGTATATTCGACACCTTGTAGAGGTGAAGAGCAAGAGCGACTCCCTCAACATGGTACTTACCAACAACCTTACCCGCTCGCTCAGCAAGGAGGAGTTGAAGGAGGTTGACGTGCAGGTGCTAAAGGGTGTTGTGTATATCTCTCTTGCCGACAACATGCTTTACAAGAGCGGCTCATACGAGATTAACGATCGTGCCCAGGAGACACTAAGCAAGATTGCGAAAATCATCATGGACTACAAAGACTATGACGTTCTCATTGAGGGTAACACCGACAACGTGCCTATCACACGCGAGAACATCCGCAACAACTGGGACCTCTCCTGTCTGCGCGCTTCATCTGTAGTTCAGTATCTACAGACCAAATACGGTGTTGACCCCAAGAGACTCACTGCCGGTGGACGTGGAGAGTACAATCCTATCGCTACCAACGACACAGAGGTGGGCAAGCAGCGCAACCGCCGCACACAGATTATCATCACACCTAAGCTCGACCAGTTCATGGACCTCATAGAGCAGGCTCCTGAAGAGTAACGGGTTGAGACACCTGTGTTGACCATACAAAGTAAAAGCCCCGGATGGCATTGTGTCATCCGGGGCTTTTCCGTATCGCCCATCATTTCTACAAATCGACAAGCCATATACAATGGAATGCAAGTAAGCTGTCCCTGCTTTCGATATGGCAGCATGGAATATCTTACAGCGCATGCTGTTATGTTACCTCTGTTTGCTTCTTGGGCTTGACTTAAGTGTGGGACTGAAAGTTACGTAGCAGACGCAAAAAATGGCAGCGAAAAAAGACGTGAAAAGAAATAACTTGGGATAACGATTTAAAGAAATACCTATTGAAAAGAACTGACACCTCTATATGAGAGGTAATAATTATTCTAAACCGTTTGCAAAGTTATATCAGTTTTTTCAAATATACAATTTTTTAGTGTTAAAAATTTCATTTTAAATGTTTTTTCTCATTGCAAATTTTCTAACAACATTGTTTTCCAATACGAAACTGCGATAAACACTAATGGTTTGACATGTTTATAACCTATCATATAGAGGTATTATAACAATTTACTAACAAAATAATGGCTCAAGTCATGGATAGTGTAAAGATTTGTAATATAAAAGAAGCATTTAATTCAGCATTAAAAGTTATAGATATGACTCTGCATGCAACATGTATGTGTTGCAAAAACTATGACATTCAAAATAATACACATCATAAAACAGAATACTATTTGAGTTAATTTATATTTAGTTTTTATTGGCACATAGTCGTGAGACTGGTGGTGCCATTTTGTGTTTACAATCTTGCTCAAAGGAGTATCCTCAAGCTTTGCGAACAACAAGTTTACAAGCAACCATTTGGAAGTATTCTTGCCTGAGTTTGACAACAATCAGACATGCCAATATCTTGTCAACTCGTCAACTTGTTTTTTCGCTTCGCTCAAGGAAGCTCCTGACAGAATATCGGAGACATGCGAAACGAAATAAATATATTATCAAACATAAAATCAAAACTACAATGAGAAAAGTATTTACATTACTTTTGATGTCCATCATTACCTCAATAGGTGTGTGGGCGCAGGGACAGGTAGAGGTTACTGCCTCAGCCGACTTTATCGTCAGCGATGACGGAGATACTCTGATTGTCTCAGGTGAGGGCGACTTGACAACGCTGAACATCACAGCCACTGAACTAAGTTTCACTAAGGATGGTCTGAACAACGTGAAGACAACAAACAATCAGTGGGGCACTGCAGCTACCAATCCGTACAACAGTGAGACAACCTATTATGCAGAGCACTATGTGAAGACGCAGGTTGATGCAACAGCTTTGAATGGTAATCCGGCGGTGACATACAACTGGACAGAAAAGGGATTGAGCCTTTATTATTCAGACAACGGCACAACTTGGACAAAGGTGACAGACGGGAGCCGCGCTGATACGAATGACTACTGGGAATATAACATACAATATTCAAGATACTCCACAACTAACGATGGGACAGGAAGGATTCCTCTTGCAGATTTCAAAAGCGGAGTATATTACACCACGACAATAACAGGTGAGAATATAACGTTCAACTGGAGTGCAGGAAACTACTATAAGAAGACCGACGGTAAATATACCGCCATATCAAGCGGTGAAGCCTACGACAGCAACACCACATATTATAATATAAGTTTTGGCGTAGTGACAGAGGCGCAAATGACAGAAAGCGGCTATCTCGGATATGCCACCGACAGTTTCGTCAACCTCCTCAACGCCAAGATTCTTGAAAGAGCGAAAGTTGCAACCGCCACCGGTGTGACAAACACCTTCAAGAAAGTGCGCTTCGTGAACGTGGGAAGCACACCGCTCATCATCAACGATGATATCGTACAGGCAATTCTGTTCCCGACCAAAGACTGGGGTTCTAATATTATAGGTAAGGAGAAAAACAATTCCATCGTGACACTCGACCTCGGACAGGCAACGATTGAGAATCTGACATCCAACGCCTTCATCAAAAATGGCAACAACCAGCTCGCCAACATGGCGAACCTTACGCTGCCGCTGACTAAGATGACCTCGGTTTATAGCGAGTCGTCAAAAAAATATGAAGACAAAATGGTGTTGCCAACACAGGTGTTGGAACACTACTCAAACTATACACCGGGAAATGGACAAGATACACCGGGAAATGGACAAGCCAATCTTGTGACGGTTACGATTCCTTATGGTTACGACCGTCTGGCAGATAAGGCTTTCTATAGCAATGCTCAAATAACGACATTCAACCTGCCTTCGTCACTCAAACTGATTGGCGAATCGGCTTTTGAGAACTGCGGAGCATTGACTTCCATCACGCTAAACGAAGGACTGGAGAACATCGGCAAGCGTGCCTTCGTAGGAACAAATCTGACTGAGATTTCATTCCCTCATTCTCTCCGTATCATCAACGATGCCGCATTCGCAGATCTGAAAGATATTAAAGATTTGAAGTTCAATGCCGGACTTTACTACATCGGCAACTCCGCATTCGCCCTGACAAAAGAGATGACAGTGAAGACAATAGAGATTCCGGCAAGCGTGAAGTATATCGGTCCGTTCGCTTTCAACTTCAGACAGTATCAGGATGTCTTCTTCCTCGGAGCAGATGCGCCCATCATGCCGATTGGCAACTCGACATACAGTGACTGGAAAAACGGCACGGCATTTCCTGCACACACCCTCATGGGAAACAACGGATTTCAGCCCGGAACGCAGGGGAAGATGCCGACAGTAACTGATATGAAGGATGACGCAAACAGCGGCTATGCCAACCGTGAGAACTATTACACCAATGGGTATTATTTCTGCATCCTGCACTTCCCTACAGGACTGACAGACGAGCAGCGCGCCAAATACACCGACATCACACGTGTGTATAAGACACACCGCGACGCTAACGGGAATTTCTACTATTCGCGTTCAGATGGCAACAAAGACTCATACGATGAAGTCGGCTCAGAGGAAACAAGTCTTAGCTTTGGAGGTTTGGACGCAAGCACAAAAGTATGCTACGGATATGAGGACACATACCTCGGCTCACAGTATATATGGCCAAGTCAGGAGCAGTGGAAACGCTCGTACGTAGTGAACTCGCTCGGATACAACTGGGACGGCAAGACAGAGTACCGCACTACGCTCACAGATGAAGACAAACAAGTGCTGGCGTATGCCGGATATGTAATAGGCGAGGGAGAGGGAAAATACACCGAAGTCGAACTTCAGAAGATTGCCCACATGGGCACACGTCAGTTCGTGCTCACCAACGCAGACACGAAGAAAGACGAGAATCCGGAAGAAGAGCCGGTATATCCAATCTCAATGAAAGGCAGCAACTGGTGGACAATCTGCGTGCCGTTCAGCATGACAAAGGCGCAGGTGGACAAGGTGTTCGGCGAAGGCACACACGTTTGCCGCTTCTCGTCTGTCACACGCACGGATGACGGCAAGGGCAACAAGAGCATCACACTACGCTTCCAGAACGATGTGTATGCGACGAAATGGACACGCGACGCAAAGACTCTTGCATACAATAAAGAGAGTGGCAGTCCTGCCGATAACGACATCGTGATTTACAGCCACGAGGCATACATGATATATCCGACAAAGAGCAGCGAAGACGCTAACGGAATGTATAACATAAAGGACTACAAACTGGAGACCGGATCGCCGCTGCCGACTATCATCAAGGCGAATGCGAACGAGACAGAGAATGCAGACCAGACGGAATATCGCTTTGTAGGAAACTATGTGACGGAGGTATCGACTGGTACAGCAACAAATGCTGACGCAGGAGTGGCTACAGCTGCTTACGAAACCGTTACCATACCGCAATACAGCTACATATATGCAAAGAAAAAGAATGATGCAGCGTATAAGTTCTGGTTCTTTACCGGTACACAGATGGCATGGAGTCCTAACAAGTGCGTAGTGCAGGCAACAGCCCGTGATGGTGGTGCAGAAGACTACAGTAACTTCTTCGGAGGCAATGCCAACAACTCAAAGGTTAGTCAGGTTTCTCTCTTTGGCGAGGATGGAACAGTGACAGAGATAGAGAACGTCACCATCATAGCCGGTGAGGGTGAGAATGCCCAGATAGTATATAACCTCAACGGACAGGTTGTAAGCAGCAATGGCAACACAGACAGACTCGCCAAGGGTGTATATATAAAGGGTGGAAAGAAATTCATGGTTAAATAACCCCAGCTTACTTTTAACAACAAACAAAGGAGAATATAAATGAAGAAGAATTATATAAGTCCAGAGATTCTTGTCCTAAACGCTAACATCATGTCTGAACTGCTCTCTGGAAGCGGAAGCGGAAATGGTAAGTCCGAGTTTGGAGGCGGTGACGATGGTGATAAAGACAAAGGAGGCAGTACAGTCCTTCCAGGCGGTGATGGTGCATTTGAAGAAGGATTGGGTAGTAAAGGCGATTCCTGGTCATCCTGGGATGATTGAGTAAATGCCGAGTTTATATAGCAGTTTTAAGGGGCATACCGTACTTGTTTGCGGTATGCCTTTTTTTTGTTGACTCTGCACAGCTTTCATAATCCTCTTGCATTCAGTATCCTTTTCAGTACCTGTTATTTGGTACTGGAGTACCTATCGTTTGGTACTGGAGTGTTAAATGGCTTCTACTGCCTTTGAAAACAATATACTTATCCTTGTCATCGCTGTCGTAACTGTTCAGCTAATGCATTATATTACATATCCTTCATTCATCGTTGTTTTTTTTAGTCATTTTGTTTTGTACTTGATTAATTTTTTCTACCTTTGCAGTAGCAAAATGTATTTTATGTAACAAAAAATTGAAACAAAATGATATTAAAACGATGAATATGCTAAAGAAAAGTTATTTTATGACACTCCTCTTGGCTGCCGTAGCGGTGACAGGAGGAAAGGCTCAGGATGCGAGTGAGCTTGTAGCATCACAATTCAATGTCAACAAGGACAGCCAGTATCATGTCTTCATTAAGACATACTCACAGACGTTGCTTAACTATCTGCAAGAGCATCCGCGCATAACGGTCGATTTCACGACCGACAACAGCAGCGTGGTGACAGTAGGCGGTGCATGGTTCAAGGGCGTGAAGGAAGGAACAGCCAACATGACGATGGACATATATGCGGAATCCAGCATCAAGGACTATCCCGATTTCAACAACAAGCTGGAGTCCATTCCTTTCACTGTGACGGTGCAGTCGCCAGACGTGAAGGCACCATTGCCCTACTGCACCATCAACTGGGGAGAATTGCGGTCGGTAGCCATTGAAGACATGGTGGCTAATGGCGGCTACGAGCTCTTCACAGACAGGTATGTAGAAATGAATCCCACTATAACAGAGGACGAGAAGAGTACGTTCGACGTCTATTACACAGGCGACATGGAGTACCCCCTCGCATTCACCATGTACAACGATGATGGTCAGCTCTACTCCTCGGACATCGTCGTTGCCAACGGCACACGCCTCGGCTACTATGAAGAGTCGGAAATATCAGACTATCTCGTGAGCGAGGGTTATGAGTTGCTGGGCTATGACGAGATGGGACTCCTTATATTATATAATGAGTCGGAGATAACGCAGGCGAGCGCCGGCTTCATAACTCTGCAAGGACAATATTTCAGATACCTCAGCTTCCAGTACGAGACGGAGAAGCCAGGTACGGGTGACGGCATTGACAAGACATACAAGCCGTGTCCCGATGCAAGGATAGACAGGCGCAACGGTGCTGTTGAGATAAACACTGATGCATACGCAGGAAAAGGCATCACCATATATGACATGTCGGGTAGGGTAGTGGCAAAAGGCAGCCTGCATAATGGCAGCAATACTATCTCTGTGCCGAAAGGCTCTCCGGTCATTGTTAAGATTGACGGTTGTGCGGCAGTGAAGGCAATGTGATATGGGGCCCCTCCCCATCCCTCCCCTGGGGGAGGGAGCACAAGCTTGAGTGAGGAGTAGTATTAAGGGAGTTATGATGGGGAGTTATAATGGGGAGTTATGATGGGTAAAAAATATTCTTGAACTAAAAAATACTATACAATGAGGAAAATTTACACATTACTGTACGCTCTTGCCTTGATGACGGCACAGCAAGCCAAGGCAGAGACATGGAGTTACGATTTTGAGGATTTTGCCAGTATAATAGGCGACAACGGTCCAAGGGTTATCGACGACATCGTTATAAACGGTCTCACATGGCATATCCATGGTGTCAATCCTTCCAAGGACTACACTGACTGGGCAAACGGCAACATGTCTATGCGCCTTTACAGTACTACCAACAAGGATAGGAACAAAGGCAACGAGATAGTGAACTTCACCCTTGCCTCGCCAAGGGACATTGGAACAGTGAGTTTCATGATACGTTCCGCCGAAGGATTTGAGGACTATCAGGCATCATGGATAGTGCAGTGGTCGGCAGACGGTAGCACATGGGTTACGGTGGGAGATGCCTTTACAGCCACTGGCACTCCGGAGCAGATTACCCGTGTTGTAAACCAGGAGAACTCTTACATGCGAATAGTGAGGGCTGACTACGACACTTTCGACTATGAGAACAACACGAACTATGGTCCTGTCACCAATTTCGATGACATGTCGATAACTGATGCGGAAGAGTCTCAGGTCGTTTTCTCCTCCTCGACGTCAGCTCTTGACTTTGGCACGCTGACACTTGGAGAAACAAAGGAAGACACCTTCTACATCAGTCACAAGGGAGGCGAGGCAGAGCCGCAATATTCCCTCAGTGGCTCAGACCAAGGCTCGTTCAGCTATGAAGTGAAGAGCGGTGAGGAGACCGACACCGTGAGCGTGACATGCACGGCAAGGAGGAGAAGCGCAGCCACTGCCTTCATTGATGTGAAGTATGCAGGAAGCATCCTTAAGGTGACACTTAATTATGTTGGCGAGAAAGCCGACCCTAACATGCTGTTCTCCGGCGGAGAAGGCACGGAGGCAAGTCCTTATCTCATCACCTGTCCTGAGGACCTTGACGACCTCTCCTTCTCTGTGGAGTATGAGTATGAGACTTTCAGTGGCAAGTATTTCAAGATGACAAATGACATTGCATTGAACATACAGGAAACATTCCGCCCGATAGGCAACAACTTCAACTCATCAAACGAGCAGCGTCCCTTCTCCGGAATCTTCGATGGCGACGGGCATACGGTAAGCGGTCTCAATGTCTATTTCCCTGACAACCTCTTTGAGGGAATGTTCGGAATAATTAATGGCGCAGTCATCAAGAACCTCACCATAGCAAACAGCAAGTTCTACGGTGTGGCTGGAATAGGAGCCTTTGTAGGTGCCGCCATTGGTGATACGAAGCTGCAGAACCTGCATACGGAAGGTGACGTGGCTGTCACAGCCACATACTATTATGCCGGCGGCATATGTGCCGGAGCTCTCGTAAGTGGCAACTGCCATATAGCCGACTGCACGAATGCAGCCACGGTGACAAGCTCATACGGTGATGCTGCCGGAATACTTGCCACCAACGGACTTGAAGGAACGGTGGTGGAGCGTTGCGGAAACAGCGGTGAGATAACAGACTATAACTATAACGTGGGGGGTGTCGTATGCTCTACAGATGCTGGCATGACAATACGCGACTGCTACAACTCCGGCACTGTTAACATGTACAACCAACAGGAAGCAAGCAACCTCTATGGTGGCGGCATACTCGGAGCTATCGGGTCGGGCTATTACGATGGTCTCGTAACCATTGCCAACTGCTACAACATCGGCACTTTCAGTTCCATCATCCCCAATCTGCATCCTATCTTCAACATATACATGATAGAGACTGGCGTTGACATGTCGAACTGCTATTTTGCCAGTGACATCAACGGCAATTCATACGATGCCGGTGTGGAAGGCACGCCATGCATCGTGATAGAGAACTCCTCGTATATGCAGACTGAGGACTTCGTCAAGGATCTCAACTGTGGAAGCGAAGAAGGCGTGTGGGTCTTGAAGGAAGGCAAGAACTATGGATTCCCTGTGCCTGAGGGTACTGTTTCTGACGGTGTCTCAAGGATACGTTCTGAGAAGTCAGTGGCAATAGCCATACAGGATGGCAGGGTCGTCGTCGATGGCTCATGCGACAGCGTGAAGGTGTATGACATGAGTGGAAGGGAGATGTCCTCCAACAATGTCATGGGACCAGGAATGTATGTAGTGAAGGTTACGATTGGCGGAAAGACATACACGAGGAAAGTAATGAGGAGATAAGCCGATAATAATCAAAAAAGGTGATGGTTTGATTCCATCACCTTTTTAATTGCATATTATAAATATAGGATATATTCAGACTATTTCATGCTGTCGCCATCGTAAGCCCACTTGTAGAAAGAAGCACCATGGACGAAGCCAGCTCCGAAAGCCGTGAAAATCACGTTGTCGCCCTTCTTCATGTTCTTCTCATTGTCCCACAAGGCAAGTGGTATGGTAGCAGCACTGGTATTGCCATATCTGTCTATGTTGACAACAACCTTGTCGGCAGGTATCTCTGCTCGTTTCGTCACCGCCTCTATGATTCGTAGGTTTGCTTCATGTGGTACTACCCATTTCACGTCGTCGGCTGTCAGATTGTTCATCTTCAATATTTCCAGCACGTCATTGCTCATGGCTGTCACCGCATAGCGGAACACTGTGCGTCCCTCCTGATAGAGATAGTGAAGCCTATGGTCAACGGTGAAATGCGATGCAGGACACACAGAGCCTCCCGCCTTCATGTGAAGGAAAGGCAGTCCCTTGCCGTCAGTGCGGAGATAGGAGTTCTGCACTCCGATGTTTTCCTCTGTTGTTGCCTCTACGAGGACGGCGCCTGCACCATCTCCGAAGAGCACGCAAGTCTGCCTGTCAGTATAGTCGATGAGCGACGACATCTTGTCGGCACCAATGACTATAATCTTCTTGTATCTGCCACTTTGTATCATGGAGGCAGCCAGGTCGAGAGTGTAGAGGAATCCGCAGCATGCAGCCTCAAGGTCGAATGCGAAGGCATTCTTCAGTCCCAGTTTTCCCACTACGATAGACGCTGTAGAAGGAAACTTGTAGTCTGGAGTTGTTGTCGTAACGATAAGGGCGTCAATGGTGTCAGGGTCAACGCCGGTCTTGCTGATGAGCTGTTTTGCCGCCTTCCTTGCCATGTAACTTGTTCCAAGTCCCTCTTCAGTAAGGATGTGTCGTTCTTTTATTCCGACACGCGCCATAATCCACTCATCGCTTGTGTCCACCATTCTCGACAATTCCTCATTGTTAAGAATATAGTCAGGCACATAGCCACCAACGCCTGTTATGATTGCGTTGATTTTCTCCATTATTCAACTGTTTCCTTGACAATGGCAACCTTGCCCCTATAATAGCCACATGTAGGGCATACAGTGTGATATACATAGTATGCTCCACAGTTTGGACATACTGCCAGTGTTGGAGCTACTGCCTTGTCATGAGTTCTTCTTTTGAGTGTACGAGTCTTTGACTGTCTTCTTTTAGGATGTGCCATAATTTTTTAATGTTTTAATCTTTGTTGTCTTTTAATTTAAGCAATCCGCTCCATCGCGGATCTATCTGTTCCTCGCTGTCTTCTCCGTCTCTTTCGGTGACGGAATGCTCTTTGATGACATTCATCATCTCGCTGTTGCATTTACCAGGTGCATGAACGTGCTTGATGGGAATGGCGAGGGCTGCTGTCTCGTATATGAACCATGACAGGTCGAGTATTCCATCCTTCTCGCTCACAGTCATCTGCTCGTCGGCAAGGATGTCGTCTGATAAGGCGGCAGTGGCATGGTGGCTGTCCTTGGTCATTGTCACCAGTAAGCTGCCTTCTGTTTCTATGGGTTGCTGCATGTCGTCGAGGCATCGGTCGCAAGGAATGGTTACCTCTCCCTTGATGCTGGCATTGACCTTGAAAATGCTTTCGTTCCTGTCTATCCTGACATCTGCGGCAAGGTTCCCTTTCCGTATGTCTGTCGTGTCGAGGGCTTCGAAGACATTGTCATCTACTTGAAACTCAAAGGTGTTGACACCCTGTTTCAGTCCTCTAAGGTCAATTTTAAACAACTCTAAACTGTCCATAAGTTCACTTTGGGGTGCAAAGTTAATAATAATTTCTGATTCCGTCAAAAAAAACTTGCAGAAATCATTTTTCCTACAAAATTATTCAGTAACTTTGTCGTCGCTGAATATAATACTATTGTACTTTCGTTGAGTTGTTGTTATGAAGACATCAAAGAAACTTGCCTGCTCTTTGCTGCTTGTGATGGCAGTGGCATGGTGCAGGGCTTATGGTGACGTGTGGCAGGATGGCACTCCCGTTGATTCGTGGTTCTCCAATGCGGGCAAGATACCCGTGGAGACTCTCGGTCGCCATTATGTGATAACGGACTACGGTGTAGAGAAGGACAGCACCAAGGTGCAGACCGCCAAGATACAGCATGTCATAGACGTTGCTGCAAGAGAAGGTGGCGGGGTAGTGGTGATACCGGAGGGCACTTTCCTCAGCGGTTCACTCTTCTTCCGTCAGGGCACCCATCTCCATCTCTCTGCCAATGCCGTGTTGAAAGGCAGTGCCCGCATAGAAGACTTTCCTGTCATGCAGACGAGGATAGAAGGTGAGACATGCGACTATTTTCCTGCGCTTGTCAATGCCGACAGCGTCAGGTATTTCACCATTACCGGCAGTGGAACCATAGACGGCAACGGGCTTCACTACTGGAGGGAGTTCTGGATAAGACGCCAATGGAATCCGCAATGCACCAACAAGGATGCGCAGCGTCCTCGCCTCGTGTATATATCCAATTCCTCTGACGTGACCCTTCAGGATGTGACCCTTCAGAACAGTCCGTTCTGGACTACTCATATCTACAAGTGCGACCATGTGCGCTACCTCGACTGCCATATAGAAGCCCCGACGGAAGGCATCTTCCCACAAGAGCCCGACAAAGGAGCACCCAGTTCCGATGCCATCGACATCGATGCCTGCCACCATGTGCTTGTGAGAGGATGCTACATGCATGTCAACGATGACGCTGTGGTGCTCAAGGGCGGCAAGGGCACGTATGCCGACCTTTCCGGCGACAACGGAGCCAACTATAATGTGATGGTCGAGCACTGCACCTTCGGCAAGGTGCATGCATGCCTGACCCTTGGGTCCGAGTCGCTCCACGACTATAATATAATAATGAGAGACTGCCATGCCAAGGCAGCCGACAGAGTGTTGTGGCTCAAGATGCGTCCCGACACGCCCCAGCAATACGAGAAAGTGAGCGTGGAGAACATGACAGGCCGTTGCGGCAGCTTCCTCGTCGTGCGTCCCTGGACACAGTTTTTCAACCCTGTAGAGCGTGCCGACATGCCCGCATCCTATTGCTCCGACATAAGCGTGAGGGGAGTGCGCATGACGTGTGACAGGTTCCTCGACATGGGCAAGAGCGACAAATACGCCCTCCGCCGCTTTCACATGGACGACATAGAGGTGACCTACCGTGAAGGAGGCGATTTTCAGGCAGAGATGCACAATCTTTACGACAATCTTGTAGAAAAGTGAGATTTTTTCATTATGCCAGTATGTATTCTCATGAAAATTGGCTAAATTTGCAGTCTGAAAACAACAATTTAATTCATAAAAAGGCATGATTCTCTTTTTTAAGACTCCGTCCGGAAGTGTGATAGCCACACAGGCAGACCACAAACTCAGTCCGGAAGAAATCAGTAAACTATGTTGGTTGTATGGCAACGCAGAACTTCTCGATGCAGACACGATGGAGGGGTTCTTCGTTGGTCCGCGCCGTGAAATGATTACGCCTTGGAGCACAAATGCCGTGGAGATTACGCAGAACATGAGTCTCAACGGCATTTCGCGTATAGAGGAATATTTCCCCGTGAGTGGCAAGGAAGCCTCCCACGACCCCATGCTCCAGAGAATGTACGAAGGCCTCGACCAGGACATCTTCACCATCAACGTGGAGCCGCAGCCAATAAAGCATGTAGATAATCTTGAGGAATACAACGAGCAGGAAGGCCTTGCCCTCTCCCCCGAGGAGATAGAATACCTCCACAAGATAGAGAAGCAGCTTAACCGTCCGCTTACCGATTCCGAGATATTCGGCTTTGCCCAAATTAACTCAGAGCATTGCCGCCACAAGATATTCGGGGGAGTCTTCATCATTGACGGCAAGGAGATGGAGTCGTCGCTCTTCAGCATGATAAAGAAGACGACAAAGGAAAATCCCCACAAGATACTCAGTGCCTACAAGGACAACGTGGCATTCTCGGAAGGACCCGTAGTGGAGCAGTTTGCTCCGAAGGACCAGACCACGTCAGACTATTTCGAGGTGACAGACATGGAGAGTGTCATATCCCTGAAGGCAGAGACCCACAACTTCCCCACTACCGTGGAGCCCTTCAACGGCGCAGCTACTGGAACGGGAGGTGAGATACGAGACAGGATGGGAGGTGGCGTAGGCTCATGGCCTATTGCCGGCACCGCCGTATATATGACAGCTTATCCGCGCCTTCAGGAAGACGGCCTCAAAGACGGTGACAGCAAGGCTACACCCCGCGACTGGGAAGACATCCTCCCCGTGCGCAAGTGGCTCTACCAGACACCTGAGCAGATACTGATAAAAGCCTCCAACGGTGCCAGCGACTTCGGCAACAAGTTTGGCCAGCCACTCATCTGTGGTTCCGTCCTTACATTCGAGCACAAGGAAGGCAGCGAGAAATATGCCTACGACAAGGTCATCATGCTTGCCGGTGGAGTAGGATATGGCAAGAAGCGCGACTGTCTGAAGAAAGAACCCCAGAAAGGCAACAAGGTAGTGGTTGTCGGAGGTGACAACTACAGGATAGGACTTGGTGGTGGCTCCGTGTCGTCGGTTGACACAGGTCGTTATAGTAACGGCATAGAGCTGAATGCCGTCCAGCGTGCCAACCCAGAGATGCAGAAGCGCGCCTACAACCTTGTGCGTGCACTCGTGGAGAACGAAGAGAACCCTGTCGTCTCAATTCACGACCATGGCTCCGCAGGTCACCTCAACTGCCTGTCAGAGCTTGTCGAGGAGTGTGGTGGCAGGATAGACATGGCACAGCTGCCTATAGGCGACAAGACCCTTTCAGCCAAGGAGATAATAGCCAATGAGAGCCAGGAGAGGATGGGACTGCTCATTGACGAGCAGTATATCGAACAGGTGAGGAAGATAGCAGAGCGCGAGAGAGCACCAATGTATGTCGTAGGCGAGACGACAGGCGATGCACATTTCTCGTTTGTACAGAAAGATGGCGTGAAGCCTTTCGACCTTGATGTCGCCCAGATGTTCGGCCATTCCCCCAAGACATATATGGTTGACAAGACCGTGGAGAGACATTACGGCAACGTGGAGTATCCCGGCACGCCGTCATTCCTCGAAGAGAGCGTGAAGAGAGTGTTGCAGCTCGAGGCAGTAGCCTGCAAGGACTGGCTCACCAACAAGGTTGACCGTTCCGTGACAGGAAAGATAGCCCGTCAGCAATGTCAGGGAGAGATACAGCTGCCGCTCAGCGACTGCGGAGTAGTGGCACTCGACTACAGGGGCAGGAAAGGCATAGCCACCTCCCTTGGCCATGCCCCTCAGGCAGGTCTTGCCTCCCCCGAGGCAGGCAGCGTCCTTTCAGTTGCCGAGGCTCTTACCAATATAGTGTGGGCACCATTGGATAACGGTCTTGAGAGTGTCAGCCTTTCAGCCAACTGGATGTGGCCATGCCGCTCGCAGGAGGGAGAGGATGCCCGCCTCTACACGGCAGTCAAGGCATTGTCCGATTTCTGCTGCGACATCCACGTCAACGTCCCCACGGGAAAAGACTCGCTCTCCATGAGCCAGCAGTATCCTGACGGAGAGAAGGTGATAAGTCCAGGAACAGTCATCGTCAGTGCGGGAGGCGAGGTAAGCGACATACGCAAGGTCGTCTCCCCAGTGTTGGTAAACGACAAGGGAGCGAGCCTGTACCATATCGACTTCTCCTTCGACGAGCAGCGTCTTGGCGGTTCCGCCTTCGCACAGAGCCTTGGCAAGGTAGGCGACGACGTACCTACGGTAAAGAACCCCGAGTATTTCGCCGATGCCTTTCAGGCTGTCCAGGAGATGATAGGCAAGGGATGGATAATGGCAGGCCACGACATCAGCGCAGGCGGTCTCGTGACGACATTGCTAGAGATGTGTTTCGCCAACAAGACAGGCGGTCTTCACATAAACCTCTACAACCTGTGCAAGGACGGCGACGTCGTGAAGACCCTTTTCGCAGAGAACCCCGGTATCGTAGTAGAAGTGTCCGACTGCCACAAGGAAGAGTTTGCTAAGTTCATGGATGACAGAGGCGTTGCTTTTGCCAAGATAGGCTACCCCGTGCCTGCCAGCCGTACGCTGGTAGTGAAGAACGGCTCCGTGGAACACACCCTTGACATTGACGCCCTTCGTGACACATGGTACAAGACCTCCTACCTCCTCGACCGCAAACAGAGCTTAAACGGCTGTGCAGCCGAGAGATATAAGAATTACAAGGACCAGCCGCTTGAGATGTCGTTCAACGATGGCTTCACCGGCACCCTCAAGCAATATGGCATAAGTGCCGACAGGCGGGAGCGCACGGGAGTGAGAGCCGCCATCATCAGGGAGAAAGGCACCAACGGTGACCGCGAGATGGCCTACTCCCTCTACCTTGCCGGCTTCGACGTCAAGGATGTCATGATGACCGACCTCATAAGCGGACGCGAGACCCTTGAGGACATAAACATGATAGTGTTCTGTGGGGGATTCTCCAACAGCGACGTACTTGGCTCAGCCAAGGGATGGGCGGGAGCCTTCCTTTACAACCCCAAGGCTAAGGAAGCCCTCGACAAGTTCTATGCCCGCAAGGACACGCTGAGCCTCGGCATCTGCAACGGATGTCAGCTCATGGTGGAACTCGGACTGGTAGGCAGCGACGCAGACGCTTCGTCCAGGGCACGCATGCTGCACAACGACTCCCGTAAGTTCGAGAGCGAGTTCGTGACCCTTAACATACCAGAGAACAACAGCGTGATGTTCTCCACCCTCAGTGGCAGCAAGCTGGGAATATGGGTGGCACATGGAGAAGGAAAGTTCTCTCTCCCTCTTGCCGAGGACAAGTATGACATCGTAGCCAAGTACAACTATTCCGGCTATCCAGCCAACCCCAACGGTTCAGACTATGACGTGGCAGGAATATGCACGTCAGACGGACGCCACCTTGCCATGATGCCTCATCTTGAGCGCGCCATATTCCCATGGCAGAACGCATGGTATCCGCACAGTCGCCGCAACGACGAGGTCACACCGTGGATAGAGGCTTTCGTCAATGCCAGGAAATGGATAGAGTCAGTTGACAAGTAAACAAGTTATTACTTTAGTTGACAAGTTGCCACTCTTCTTGTTTGAATTTGTAAACAACCAGAACAACAAATAACTTGTCAACTTGTCAACGACATAAACAACTTGACAACTTAAAAATGAATAGGTTTTACGCAACAGGATTCAAGACCTTTTTCAAGATAGGATTATTCACCCTCGGAGGCGGCTACGCCATGATACCGGTCATCCACAGGGAGGTGGTAGAAAACAAGGGATGGCTCACGGAGGAAGAGTTCCTCGACGTGCTCGCACTCTCACAGAGCTGTCCCGGTGTCTTCGCCATAAACATCAGCGCCTTCGTGGGCTACAGGATGAAGAAGACCAAGGGAGCCATTGCCACAGTCGTTGGTACGGCATTGCCCTCCTTCCTCATAATATTGCTGATAGCCATGTTCTTCCATCGCTTCATGGACGTACCATGGGTGGCAGCCATGTTCCGAGGCATCCGCCCCGCAGTGGTGGCACTCATCGCCGTACCCACCTTCAATCTTGCAAAGAGTGCGAAGATAACACTTTCCACATGCTGGATACCCATACTCTGCGCCCTACTGATATGGCTGATGGGAGTCAACCCCATATACGTCATAATAGCAGCGGCAGCATGTGGGCTATTCACAAATAAGGTTAAAAGGTTAAAAGGTTAAAGGTTTAAGGGTTCTCCTCTTCTTCATCAAGCTTCTTATGATTCTATTTGAACTATTCTATACTTTCTTCCTCATTGGGATGTTTGGCTTCGGCGGTGGCTACGGCATGCTGTCGCTCATACAGACCCAGACCGTCGTGGAGCACCACTGGCTCACATCAGCCGAGTTCACCAACATAGTGGCAATATCACAGATGACACCGGGACCCATAGGCATAAACTCAGCCACATATTGCGGGTATGCAGCCATGCACAATGCCGGCTTCAACACTGCTGCATCCATAGCAGGAAGCATAGTGGCTACTACCGCCCTCGTAATGCCGTCGCTCATACTGATGATACTTATCAGCCGCCTCTTCATGAGATACATGCAGACCCCACTCGTGCAAGCCATCTTCACAGGACTGCGCCCTGCCGTCGTAGGACTGCTTGCCGCTGCCACCCTCCTGTTGTGCAACACCGAGAACTTCGGCATCCCTACCGAGAACCCATGGCAGTTCTCCATCAGCCTCTGGCTCTTCATCATGTCGTTCGTCGGCACCATGTACTTCCACATAAACCCCATCAGGATGATATGCTATACCGCTCTGGCAGGACTGCTGTTACTATATTAAAGGTCCTTCACACCACCATCCTTCCCCCCTCACGGATGAACAATCCGCTGAACTACACACCACATCCACTCTGCGTCATGGCAGCAGAGGAGGTGAGGCGTATGGTGAGGGAAAATGCCGTGATGAGCAGCGAGACACGCAAGTCAGGCAAGATGTTCGGAGTACTCGTAGTAGAGACACCCGACGGCAACACCGGCTACCTTGCAGCCTACTCCGGACAGATAGCTGGCAGGAGCAACTGGGATGGCTTCGTGCCCGCCGTATTCGACTACCTGCAGGATGGCGGCTATTTCAAGACATGCGAGGCAGAGATAACAGCTATAAACAAGCAGGTAAGGCTCATGGAGACTTCGGAGGAATGCCGTCGGCTCCTCACCCACCTCGACGAGACCATTGCCAAGGCTGCCTCAGAGGAGCAAGCCTACAAGACACTCATGCATGAGTCCAAGGCAAGGCGCGACAGCGAGAGAGCCGCAGGAGGCGTCACACCAGAGCGTGAGGCAGAAATGACAAGGGAGAGCCAGTTCCAGAAAGCCGAGCTGCGAAGGATGCGCAAGCGCAATGCCGACACCATTGCCATGGCAAGGGAGGCATGCCACCGCTACGACACATCCATATCCTTGCTCAAGCAGAAGCGCAGAACCATGTCAGACAGACTCCAGGAGTGGCTGTT
>SAMEA3663090__coassemble_146_pt1 | contig 31101 bp, 29 predicted proteins | sample SAMEA3663090__metabat2_high_PE_006 | metagenome-assembled genome bin SAMEA3663090 (sample SAMEA3663090) | pig gut metagenome | biome: pig gut; feature: pig-associated habitat; material: faeces | place: France | collected 2012 | reverse complement strand
TTTGTTGCTCAGGTACTTATAAAAAAGTTAAACTAAAGTGCTGCGGAATTTAGGAACAAGTATGAACGACGATAGAATGGACAATGAGGAATTGGAGGACAACGGTGTCATAGACGAAAATGGTCAGGATGAAAGTGTACATTCAGACTATAAACCCGTTGACCGCTTTGATGCGTCTGCTGTGCATCATTTGAGTGGAATGTATCAGAACTGGTTCCTCGACTATGCCAGTTATGTTATTCTGGAGCGTGCTGTTCCACATATAGGAGATGGATTGAAGCCTGTTCAGCGCAGGATACTCCATTCCATGAAGCGCATGGATGATGGCAGGTATAACAAGGTGGCTAATATCGTAGGACATACCATGCAGTTCCATCCACATGGAGATGCTTCAATCGGTGATGCACTTGTCCAGTTGGGACAGAAAGACCTTCTTGTTGATACGCAGGGAAACTGGGGCAATATCCTTACTGGCGACCGGGCAGCTGCTCCTCGATATATAGAGGCTCGTCTATCCAAATTCGCCCTTGATACGGTCTTCAATCCAAAGACTACCAGATGGCAGCTGTCTTATGATGGAAGGAACAAGGAGCCAATAACGCTCCCAATAAAGTTTCCGTTACTGTTGGCGCAAGGTGCAGAAGGTATTGCAGTGGGACTCTCTTCAAAGATATTGCCGCACAATTTCGGAGAAATATGCAAGGCTGCAATCAGTTATCTCAAAGGTGAGGAATATCATTTATACCCCGACTTCCCTACAGGAGGCTCTATTGACGTGTCAAAATACAATGACGGTCAACGTGGTGGAGTCTTGAAGGTGAGGGCAAAGATAGAGAAATTTGACAGCAAGACACTTGTTATCCGAGAGATTCCTTTCACCAAAACCACTTCCACACTCATTGATAGTATCCTAAAGGCAGTAGAGAAGGGTAAAATCAAGGCAAAAAGGGTTGACGACAACACGGCGGCAGAGGTGGAGATTCTCATTCATCTTGCACCAGGTGTGAGCAGCGACAAGACGATAGATGCCCTTTACGCTTTCTCAGACTGTGAGATAAACATCAGTCCCAACTGCTGTGTCATAGCTGACAATAGACCATGTTTTCTTACTGTCTCTGATGTGTTGGAAGCTTCGGTAGAGAACACCAAGTCGCTGTTGAGGCAGGAACTGGAGATACGCAAGCACGAATTGGAGGAGCAGTTGTTCTTTGCCTCGCTTGAGAGAATTTTCATTGAGGAGAGAATATATAAAGGAAAACCATTCGAGAATGCCACATCCACGGATGGACTGTGCGAATATATAGACGAGAGGCTCACTCCTTTCTATCCGCAGTTCATCAGGGAAGTGCGCAAGGATGACATACTGCGCCTCCTTGAGATAAAGATGCAGCGCATAGCAAAGTTCAGCAAGGATAAGAACGAGGAACTCATCAGGAGGATAGAGGAAGAGATAGCCTCTATCAATAGAGACCTTGACGATATGGTTGGAGTAACCGTCAGGTGGTATGAGTTCATTCTTGGCAAATATGGCGATGAGCATCCACGCAGGACAGAGATAAGGAACTTTGAGACAATAGAGGCTGCAAAGGTGGCGGAGGCAAACCAGAAACTGTATATTAACAGGCAGGAAGGCTTCATAGGAATGTCGCTAAAGAAAGATGAGTTTGTATGCAACTGTTCGGACATTGACGATGTCATAATCTTCTATAGGAATGGTAAATACAAAGTGGTGAAGGTTGCAGACAAGATATTCGTAGGCAAGAATGTGATATATGTACAGGTGTTCAAGAAAAATGACAGACGAACAACTTACAACGTTGTATTCCGTGATGGAAAGAAAGGCTTCTGTTTCATCAAACGTTTTAACGTCCCGAGCATAACGAGAGACAAAGAATATGACCTCACTCAGGGCACTCCAGGCTCTAAGGTCATGTATTTCACAGCCAATCCCAATGGAGAGGCGGAGACCATCAAGGTTACATTGGATGCTACCGTTGCCACTAAATCAAGGATGGGAATATTCCTTGAGAGAAGTTTCGCAGATGTAAAGATTAAGGGAAGGGCTTCTAAAGGCAACATCCTTACCAAGAAGCCTGTGCATAGGATAGGTCTGAAGAGCCATGGCCGTTCGACTCTCGGAGGTAGGATGGTATGGTTCGACCCGGATGTGAACCGCATTAATTACGAGGAGCATGGCAGATGCCTTGGCGAGTTCAGCGATGGCGACAAGATACTTGTAGTACTTGCCAATGGTGATTTCTACGTGACCGACTTCGATGCCAACAATCACTATGAGAGCAATATCCTGCGCATTGAGAAGTTTGATGCCAACAAGGTGTGGACAGCTGTCGTGCTCGATGCTGACAATCAAGGATACCCATATCTGAAACGGTTTATAATGGAGGCTGGCAAAAAACATCAGAATTTCGTAGGCGACAATCCTTCCTCAACTTTGTGCCTGCTTAGTGATACCGTCTATCCGCGCATTGAGGTGACATTCGGAGGTGTTGACTCGGCAAGACCATCCGTGGAGATTGACGCAGAGACGTTTGTCGGAGTGAAGGGATTCAAGGCCAAGGGCAAGAGGATAACTACATGGGTGACAGACAGCATAAAGGAACTTGAACCATTGAGAATGCCTGAGGAGAAGGAGGAACCAGACTGCGATGACGAAGTTGAGGAGATGGAGAATCTTGACCCTGATGCCGGCAAGAGTGAGCAGCAGGTTATTGACGAGATGACAGGACAATTAAGCCTTTTCCCAGATGAATATTAACGGTATCATAAGGTCGTTGTTGGCTGCCTTGCTTTTACAGCCTGTCGTGTCTGTAGCCCAGGACGGAGGCGACAGCGTGTCAGCAGCCCATAACATAGATAGTCGTATTGTCCATAATGCGAGAATGATTGCCGTGGGTGCGACAGATGTGCTTGATACGTATCTCTCTCCGGAAAAATATACAGGAATTGAGATGCGATATATGTCGCATACCACCAAACCCACAAGGTTCGATAGGTTTTCCATGGTACTTTCCCATCAGGGAGAACTTCTTAAGGCGCACAACCGTGCTGACAACAATGACGAGATAGGCGGATATTATAATTTCCACTATGCATGGAGATATAACTGGAACGCGATGGGAGGAAAACTGCATCTTGAGGCTGGAGCCGGTGCTGATGTCCTGTTGGGATTCATCTACAATTTGCGAAACGGCAATAATCCTGCACAGGCTAAGATGTCTTTGTCTATAGTCCCGTCAGCAGCGGCGGTATATAATTTCAATGCATGGCACAAACCTTTCTCCTTGCGTTACGAGGTGTTCGTTCCTCTCGCCGGCATCATGTTCTCGCCCAATTACGGGCAATCATATCATGAGATATTCAACAAAGGCGACTACGACCACAACATAGCTTTCACATATCCGGGAAATGCCCCGTCGCTGAGCCATAGCCTATCCCTTGATTTCCCATTGGGAAAGACGTGGGTAAGGATTGGATATATGGGCGACTGCCGCCAGTCTAAGGTTAACGAACTCAAGTACCATAACTATTCCCACATGTTCATGCTTGGAATAGTCAGGCATTTCTCCATAACAAAATACCGTCCAAGATAAAACACTATCTGTAATATGAAGCGACAATACCTTATTATATATATATACTCCATGCTGATGTGTGCGTTTTGTCTCATATCGTGCATCGATGAGGATGAATACGAGGACAGTCCAAACGGCAATTTCGAGGCCTTATGGAAGATAATAGACGAGCATTATTGCTTTTTCGACTATAAGAACAAAAGCTATGGACTTGACTGGGACGAGGTGCACGAAAGATATGTACGCCAGTTCCATTCCGGAATGACAGAAGGGCAGATGTTCGAGGTTATGGCAAGGATGCTTTCCGAGCTGAGGGACGGACATGTCAACTTGTATTCCGATTTCGACGTAGGCAGGGAGTGGTCGTGGCATGAAGACTATCCCTCTAATTTCTCTGACACCCTTGAACGTAAATACCTTGGCACAGACTACCGCATTGCATCGGGAATGAAATACCGCATACTCGACGACAACATTGGGTACATCAGGTGTGCCACCTTTGAGAACAACATGGGTGGCGGCAGCCTTGACAACATATTCCTTTTCCTCGCTCCCACAAACGGACTCGTCATTGATATAAGAGACAATGGGGGCGGACTGCTAACCTCGGCTGAGGAACTTGCAGCACGCTTCACCAATGAGGATATCCTTGTGGGATACATTAGGCATAAGACAGGCAAGGGACATTCTGATTTCAGCTCCATGGAAGAGCAGAGGCTCAAACCTTCTAAGGGGCTGAGGTGGCAAAAGAAGGTAGCTATACTAACTAACCGCTCTGTTTATAGCGCAGCTAATGAGTTTGTCAAATACATGAGGTGCTGTCCCGGAGTAGTCGTAGTGGGCGACAAGACAGGTGGAGGTGCAGGACTGCCTTTCACAAGCGAACTTCCAAATGGATGGGGTGTGCGCTTCTCAGCCTGCCCCATGTACGACCGTGACGGAAATGACACGGAATTCGGCATAGAGCCAGACTATTATGTGGCACTCAAGGATGACGACCTTGATAGAGGAGAAGACACAATAATAGAGTTTGCAAGACAACTTTTAAGGAAATAATTTGGTTGTTAGCCAATAAAGTCTTAACTTTGCAACCGCAAACTGCACCTGTGGCGGAATTGGTAGACGCGCCAGACTTAGGATCTGGTGTCTCAGACGTGTAGGTTCGAGTCCTATCAGGTGTACACCTGTGACAAAGAGGAAATTTCTACGGATTTTTCCTCTTTATTATTTTTGCAAAGACTTGTAATCCTGCGCATTACAGCAAGCGCACTATTCTCCTTCTCGGTTCGATAACCGCTAATTTCCTTATCCCAAAAAATTCCTTCAGGAAAGAGCAGATTTTGAAGTTTTTGGCTCGTTTCAAGTGTGCCATTCTTCCATAAACTCACTAAATTACAGCACATTACAAAGACCTCGTCTATCCGCACTTCAAGGTTCGATAAATCCTGATTACATTCTGTCAGTTGAAGGTCTATCCCCTGCAAATCATCTGTAAGTTTTTCCATTGTAAGATTGAAAGTTTCTTCATCTATCGTATCTTCACCAAACTTGATACGACATTTCTTCATTTTTCCCTCGCATTCACTCTTTTTCTTCTTCAAAGACGATAACACTGCCTTCTTTTCCCGTTGGTCTGTGCTAATGATATTACCAATAACATCCCTAAACACACTTACCAACTCAATAGGTATATTGTAGGTGCTTAATAGTTCCTCAAACTTTCTGTGCATCTTCTTGGCTGACACATTGGTCTTGCAACCATCAACATTACATTTGTAATAGTCGATATTCTTCTTGTTGACTGTGTAAGCAGTGAAGTAGGTTCTATCTGTCCAACAGCGTACAAAGCGTTTGAGAGGAAATCTCGGAGTCTCTTTCTTATGTTTGTAAAAACCGGTACGACCTTTTATAATCTCCTGCACTCGGAGGAAATCCTCTCTTGAAACAATCTTCGGATGCTTCCCCTCTACCTCCTCATAATCCAACATCTTATTAACGATAAGCCCCGTATAAAAGGGGTTAGTCAATATCTCATGCAAGCGTTGTTTGCGTAAGTGCAAACCATGTAATGCAAGACGTTTCAGAATGTCGCAATTTGCCACACCCTGCAATTTCCATTGGAATGCCTTACGGATTAAATAGCCATCGGAATTGATAGTAAAGGTTGAATTTATGCTTTTTCCCTGCTTGTCATATCCAATAGGTGCTGGGCCACAATACACACCATTTCGCATACAATTCTTGCGCCCTGATGTGAAATTGTTGGTTCTGTTGGAATTATCCCATTGCGCCATGCAGATTTTCATTTGCAGCATAAGCAATCCTTCGGGAGTTGAGGTGTCAAGACCTGTGCCTACTTCGACTACAATAACACCTAAATCCCTTAATTCATTTAGAATGTCGATACCTTGTCCTGCATTTCTTGAAAATCTATCTCCCCTTGCGATAAGTACACTTCTAATTGTCTTGTCTTTCTTAATGACAGAAACCATTTCCTTAACCATTTTACCGGGTGTCTTTGCGCTCTCATGTGTGCCACCATAGTAACCCTTTATATTCAAATTGTGTGATTGTGCATAATCCTCACACTTCATTTTTTGGTCAACCAATGAGCCTCCGTTATCCTCTTGGTGCTTGGTTGAAACTCTGGTCCAAATTATTGTATTATTTTTCATAAACTACTTGCTTTTACGTTTTTTATTATCTTTATTTATTTTTGATTCTCTATTGCTATCTGTGCCAACACTTCAAAAAATCTTACTACCTCGTTGGCATCGTCTTGGCTAATTCCTAATTGAGTAAAAGTTTCCTCATAATCGTTTACGTTTATCATTCAACATCTGCATATTCCTCTTATTTCGTTGTTTTCTGCCTCTACCTTTGCCACTTATCACAAGTGAGATAGTCGTTTGTACAGCAAGGGAACAACCGCTTAAAATCCCTCTTAAAAACTTGATTCTTATGTCATATCCTAATATCATTTTATAATTTTATTGTCAATCGTCATCCGACATTTGTAAATCTAATTCAAATCCATCAATTAACCAAATAAAATGTTAAAATTTTAACAAATCGCTTTAACTTTTCGTAAAGTATTGATAGAAGTACCCGTAATCTTTGCCACATTGCGGAGGCTCAAGCCCTTGCGAAGTAGTCTTGCCTCCTCTTTATATTCTTCACGCATAGCCTCGTCAGTTTTCTTATAGCCCTGCTTTCTGCCAACCATACCGCCATTAGCACGATAGTTGTTATATCCCGATTCCATACGGCTACGGATTAAACCTCTTTCCATAGAATTGAACTGGGCCAACATACCGATAACAAGTTGCGCAATAGGGTTCACCTTCCCATCTGCCTGCAAGGTTTCAAGTCCGTTTTGGTGTATATATAAAGAAATGTGTAACTCGTTCAACCTATCTACGATGTTGATAAAATCTGCTACCCTGCGAGATAAACGACTGCACTCATAGATGAGCACCTTGTCGATATGGTTGGCCTCAACGAAAGAAAGTAACTCTGTCAGTGCTTCACGCTCTGCCACTTTCTTTGCGCCGGAGATTTTCTCTGCAAATTCCATTACCACATCATAACCCATACGACTTGCATACTCTCGGAGGTCGTTTAACTGCCTGTCATAGTTTTGGCCGTTGGAGCTAACCCTTGCGTAAATTACAGTAGCTATATTCTTCTTTTTCATTTCTTGATATATTAAGTTATTTTTCAAGTGCAAATATACAACAAAAATCAATACAAACCAAATTATTTTGATATTTTCCTTCAATTTTCTTAAAAATAATTGATATTTCAAGTTATTTTATTAACTTTGCACCAAAAATCAAGAATAAGATGGAAAATAACATTAGTAAGGCAGTTAGGCTTCAGTGTCGAAAGCAAGGAATTACGATGCGACAATTAGCAGAGAAAATGCAGATCGCACCGGAGAGTTTAAGTCGTGCCATTAACGGAAATCCTCAACTTTCGACCTTGAATAACATTGCAGACAACTTAAACGTCAATGTGGCACAATTATTTGATACGACCATTTCAGCACATGACCTTTCGGCAATAGTCGTTTTCCGTGATACGACCATTGTAACGAATGTGCCGGAACAACTTCTATCGGCTGCAAAGGCAATCTGTAAGACCATTGAAGAAGAAAATGCAGACGTTGAAGAAGTATAAATAAAAAAACCGGCCATTGCTGACCGGTGCTTTCTTCGAGTAGAGGTTATATCCTCATGTGTATTAGTCAATGACTCCGTTTGGATTGTCTGTAAACGTAACTTTGCCACTAAGCACAATTTGTTCTGATTTATCACTAAATGAAGAATTGTCGCCGTGAACCTTTTTCATCTTCAGGTTGCTGAAATCCAATGTCAACAAATAGTTACCATACTCTATCTCTTTGTATGAAACGAACTTAATAGTGCCGATTGCATCATCATCCCAAGAGTAGGTAATTTCATAGTTACCTTGTGATTTTTCACGATAAAGAATAGAGTTCTCTACATCATAATATGAAGTACTTGTTACTTGCTTGACTGTTTGCGAGAAAGGTATTACATCACCTTGTTTTGCCGTTTCGGGATTGAAATCTGTCAGAGTGAAAAGACATTCCACTTCGCTATTGAAATCTTGCGTTATGACAGGATTACCTTCGCTGTCAAAAATCTTATATGGAACATCTTGAGCATCAAGAACAAGAGTTGCATAGTGCTTGCCATACGCTTCAAATGTGTGGAAATGTGTGAAAATAGTTGTCTGCTTGAAGTCATCCATGCCGGGCCATGAATAAGTTGCACCATAGTAGTAGGTTTTTCCATTGATACTCAAGGTGTACTGCCCACTTGAACTCCCCCCACTATTGGGTTCATCGTCATCGTCTCCGCAAGAGACGAAAGCAAGGCTGAAAACAGCCATCATAGCGAATGCCATGAATTTTAAGTTCTTTTTCATTTATTTGAAATAAGCTTTAGGCATCTGCGACTCTACGATGCGGGTTGTTATTACGTTGTCGAAGGCATAAAGGCATAAAAGAAAAGCGGAGTCACCATTTGCCTAAACTGCCGTGTGGGGCTTGGACTCCCTGAATTTACAGAATAGGAAAGTTTCTCCGCTTGGCAGTTATATCGCTTAGATACGATAAACACACCAAGAGAGCGTTTCTCAATTTCTGAAAAATTCATTGGCAGTAGCCAACAGGTGAAGTGTCCAAGTTCACACGTTCAGAAAAGCGAAAATGCGCTATCTAATATGTCTGTCAAGTGCCTATTAAGGCAACATGACGACGCAAAGGTAATCAATTTTTCTGAGAACCCATCAAATTATTGGTACAAACTTAACTTTTGAGGCTAATTTTCTTAAAATGTTACACTTTAAAGTATCAAAAGCCAATCAAAATAACCTTTTACATTAAACAGATACACTTTTCGCTCGTATCAAAACCCTTACAAAAGATTAAAGTGATACAACTTAAGTATTGATACATTTTCCTACGAAACAAGGTTTCTTATATCAATTTTTGCGCTGACAGCGTTCTGCCTATTGAAATAATCTCTGTATGGTTTCATCTTACGCTTAATAATAGTTCCCTTTGGGCTTAATGCCCTAACCTTTGCCTCCAATTCTGCGAGGTCGTTATTGTTGTCTGCGAGAATAAGACTATAAACGTAATCCTTAAAAATAGTGTGTTGTTTTGTGTCTGTGTCTTTCTTCAAAGCCTCATCAAGAATTGAGAGAATTGGGTTGGAAGTTGAAGTTAATACCTTGTTGAGGCTGTTGTCGGTAATCTGCAAGTAACGTCTTACTTGTACCATCGTACCAATGTTCAACTCAAATCGCACTTTACCATTGAAGTAATCAAGTAAGGTAGATGGATTTTTGACAGCATTTAGGAATGTAGTATTTGACTGGGCCGTTAGTTCTTTCTCCTTATTATATATGCAGACACGCTTCTTATATCGGTCTGTCGTTACCTTATTTCTTATGCAAATGCCGTTGGGATATTTCTCTACCTCCCACTTATCGTAATTGGATAGATTCTGTTTCGTCTGTGAGATAATATCCTTAATCTGTGTGGAGGGAATATCTTTCGTAATATCACATTTGGCAACGATGGCAGTTTGAAGTAATCTGTCTGTGTCAATCTCACAAATGCCTAATCGGTTTATCTGCTCGATGCAGTAGCGAATGTTATTCAGGTTGATTAGTTCGGGGTATCGGTCTAATAGTATCTTACCCGTAAATTCAATAACACACTCGCAATGTAAAAAGTCTTTTCGTATCAGCAAGTAAAAAGGTTGGTCTTGCTGATATTTATAGGAGGTAACACACCCATCTTTGACGATGGTCTGAAATTCTTGCTCGCTGATGTTCTGCACAACATCCAATGAGCAAATAAGTTTTAATTTGTCGAATAGAATCATTCTGTTTCATAATATTTAATCTTTTATTGTCGGTTTGCTTTTTAGCAAGTTTTGTTACCTTGACAAGTGGTAACACGTTATAAGTATAGTCCCCAATTTGAAAAAGTCAAATTAAACCTTAAAAATATATGGTCCAAATTTTTCGGAATGATAGACAGCACACGGACTTGAGTACCAATAATGAGTACATTTTCTATACGAAAGCGAAGATACATTGATAACCCTAACCCCCTATCGGGTAATGGGTTGAGGCTCTTTTTTACTTGAAAAATGCTACTGAAAGTCTTACAGCAACAAGATTCGTTTTCCTCTTGAAATCAATGCAATGAAATTTGAGAGTCCTTGCACCAATCAAGAAAAGCAACAATCTTTGAGAGGTCTGCAATAAAGGTTCGAGAATCTGTCAGTTTTGCGTACTTATTTTATGGGCGTATCGGGTATGATAATCCTGATACGCTCTTTTCAATTTACCCGGAATCCCCCATTCAGTATCCTTTTCAGTACTGCCATTTTGGTACTGAAGTACCAAACCGCTGGTACTGGAGTCCCTCATGGTTTCTATTGCCTTTGAAAACAATATCTTTGCCATTGTCAAACATATATATTAAGTTTCGTTTGTCAGAAAGCATTAATAATCTGTATTTTTCAACTTTTTAGTACACATATTGCCATTATGTCAATAATAATTTGTATTTTTGCGCCACAATAATACGTATTAGTAATAATGGAATTGGATGTGTTGACCGCAGTATCGCCTATAGACGGTCGTTATAGAAGCAAGACAGAGAGTTTAGGAGAGTATTTCTCAGAGTATGCACTTATCAGATACCGTATTCGGGTAGAAATAGAATACTTTATCACATTGTGTGAGTTGCCCCTTCCGCAGCTTGCAGGTTTCAACCATGACCTGTTTGAAACGTTGCGTGACATTTACCGCAATTTCGATGAGGGCAGTGCTGCCCGCGTGAAGGATATAGAGAAGGTGACTAATCATGACGTGAAGGCTGTGGAATACTTCATAAAAGAGGAATTCGACAAGATTGGAGGTCTGGATAACTACAAGGAGTTCATTCATTTCGGACTAACCTCACAGGATATCAACAACACGAGTGTGCCTTTGTCGCTGAAAGAAGCCCTTGCTGATGTGTATGTTCCCATGATAGAAGAGCTGATAGCCAAGCTTGAGGCTTTTGCTGAGGAATGGAAGGATGTGTCCATGCTTGCCAAGACCCATGGTCAGCCTGCTTCTCCCACAAGGCTGGGCAAAGAGATAGAAGTGTTCGCTTACAGGCTGCGCGAGCAGCTGAGCCAGCTTAGGAATTGTAAGATAAGTGCAAAGTTTGGTGGTGCAACAGGCAACTACAACGCCCACCATGTAGCCTATCCACAATATGACTGGAAAGTTTTCGGCAATCGTTTCGTGAGCGAGAAACTGGGACTTGAGCGTGAGCAGTACACCACGCAAATTAGCAACTACGACAACTTGTGTGCCGTCTTTGATGCCATAAAAAGGATTAACACAATAATCATTGACCTTGACCGTGACTTCTGGATGTATATCTCGATGGAGTATTTCAAGCAGAAGATAAAGGCGGGAGAAGTGGGTTCAAGTGCGATGCCGCACAAGGTAAATCCTATAGACTTTGAGAACAGCGAGGGCAACCTTGGCATTGCTAATGCCGTGTTGCAGTTCCTTTCCATGAAACTGCCTGTGAGCCGCCTTCAGCGTGACCTTACAGACTCTACCGTATTGAGGAACATCGGAGTGCCACTCGGACATGGACTCATTGCCATGCAGAGTACGCTAAAGGGTCTTGGAAAACTAATACTCAACGAGGAAAAAATTTACAACGACCTTGATGCCACTTGGGCTGTTGTGGCAGAGGCGGTTCAGACAATACTCAGAAGGGAGGCCTATCCTCATCCTTATGAGGCATTGAAAGCACTGACACGTACTAACCAGCATATAACAGCCGAATCGATACATGACTTTGTCAGCGGTCTTGATGTGAGTGATGATGTTAAAAAGGAAATCCTTGCCATCACGCCACACAATTATACAGGAATATGAATGATATTGAAATAAGATAACATATTATTAACCGAGCCGTGAGGCTCAAAAAACCAGAAGGAAATGTCGGAAGAAATGGAAAACAAGCCTGTACAGTCTGCCGAAGAGAATGGGAACAGCCGTGAGGGCCGTCCGTCTGTAGGACATGCAGGGTATCAGAGTGACTATAATGCCAGTGCACGCCAGCAGCGTCCACGCATAAGGACTACGCGTGCATACAGCAGTGAGAGAGGAAACAACGGTGAGGGCGGCTTCCGTCCGGAAGGCTTTGGAGGCGGACTACAGAGTGGTTCTCAGCAGCGTCCACAAAGCAGCTACCGTCCAAAATATAACAATAATTATCAACAGAATGGTAATTCCGGTTACTATTCAAGATACAATAATGAAGAGGGCGGCTACCAGCCAAGACAGCAAGGTGGTTATCAGTCAAGACCTCTGCAAGGTGGTTACCAGCCAAGACCTCATCAAGGTGGTTATCAGCCAAGACAGCAAGGTGGTTACCAGCCAAGACAGCAAGGTGGTTACCAGCCAAGACAGCAAGGCGGCTATCAGCCAAGACCTCAGCAGGGTGGTTACCAGCCAAGGCCACAACAGGGAGCCTATCGTCCAAGATACAATAATGAAGAGGGTGGCTACCAGCCAAGACCTCAGCAGGGCGGCTATCGCCCAAGACCTTATGGATATGGCAACCATCCGCAGCAGGGTGGCATGAGACAACATGTTCCCAGCTACAATCTAAATGCTAAATACAGCATGAAGAAGAGGATTGAGTACAAGGAAGAGAACTTTGATCCCAACGAGCCTGTACGCCTTAACAAATTCCTTGCAAATGCTGGTATTTGCAGCCGCCGTGAGGCTGACGAGCATATACAGGCAGGACTTGTGAAGGTTAATGGAGAGGTGGTGACAGAACTTGGCACCAAGGTTATGCGTACAGACGAGATAACCTACAAGGATACTCCTGTGAACCTTGAGAAAAAGGTATATATACTGCTTAACAAGCCGAAAGACTGCGTTACAACAAGCGATGACCCACAGCAGAGAAAGACTGTGATGGACATTGTTAAGAACGTATGTCCTGAGAGAATATATCCTGTTGGACGCCTTGACCGCAATACCACAGGTGTGCTTCTGCTTACAAACGATGGCGACCTTGCCAGTAAGCTGACCCACCCTAAATTCCTGAAAAAGAAAGTCTATCACGTTTATCTCGACAAAAATGTGACAGCTCATGACATGCAGCAGATTGCAGAAGGTATAACACTTGATGACGGCGAGATACATGCCGACCAGATAGAATATGCAAGCAATACCGACAAGAGTCAGGTGGGTATTGAGATTCACAGCGGCAAGAACCGCATAGTGCGCAGAATCTTTGAGAGCCTTGGCTATAGAGTCGTGAAGCTTGACAGGGTGCTGTTTGCTGGACTGACCAAGAAGAATCTCCGACGTGGCGACTGGAGATTCCTCACGGAGAAAGAGGTTGAGATGCTGCGTATGGGCGCTTTCGAGTAAAAACAAACACAAGAATACATTTTTATGAAAAGGACTAAGATTGTCGATGCCCTGAGAAGCACCGACTATGGAAAAGAAATTAATGTCAAAGGATGGGTGCGTACTCATAGAAGCAGCAAGGCTGTCGATTTCATAGCACTTAACGATGGTTCAACCATAAAGAACATACAGCTTGTGGTTGACCCTTCCCGTCATAACTACGAAATGCTCAAGTCAATCACCACTGGTGCATGCCTCAGTGCCAGCGGAATCCTTGTAGAAAGTCAAGGTAAGGGACAGACCGTTGAGATACAATGTGAGACTATAGAGCTCTATGGATTATGTGGAAGTGACTATCCCATGCAGAAGAAAGGACAGTCTTTCGAGTATATGCGCCAGCATGCACACATGAGACTCCGCACCAACACATTCGGAGCTGTGATGCGCATACGCCATAATATGGCGATAGCAATACATCAGTTCTTCCACGAACATGGATTCTTCTATTTCCACACTCCGCTCATCACGGCAAGCGACTGCGAGGGAGCAGGCGAGATGTTCCAGGTTACGACCAAGAACCTTTATGACCTTAAGAAAGACGAAGAGGGTAAGATTATCTATGATGATGACTTCTTTGGAAAGATGACATCGCTAACCGTCAGCGGACAGCTTGAGGGTGAGCTGGGAGCTACTGCCCTTGGTGCCATATATACCTTCGGACCAACATTCCGTGCAGAGAACTCCAATACCCCAAGACATCTTGCAGAGTTCTGGATGATTGAGCCGGAAGTGGCTTTCATAGAACTGAACGACCTCATGGACCTTGAGGAGGAATTCATCAAGTATTGTGTGAAATGGGCTCTTGACAACTGTAAGGATGACCTTGCCTTCCTCAACCAGATGATAGACAAGACTCTCATCGAGCGTCTTGAGGGCGTGCTTAAAGACTCTTTTGTCAGACTTCCATATACAGAAGGTATAAAGATACTTGAGGAAGCGGTGGCGAACGGTCATAAGTTCGAGAATCCTATTTCATGGGGTATGGACCTTGCAAGTGAGCATGAGAGATTCCTTGTAGAACATCACTTCAGGAAACCAGTCATCATGACAGACTATCCTAAGGATATCAAGGCTTTCTATATGAAGATTAACGAAGATGGAAAGACTGTACAGGGTACAGATGTGCTGTTCCCACAGATTGGAGAAATCATAGGCGGTTCCGTAAGAGAGGAAAGCTACGAGAAACTCATTGGCGAGATAGAACGCCGTGGAATACCAATGAAGGATATGTGGTGGTATCTTGACACTCGTAAATACGGTACGTGTCCACATGGTGGTTTCGGACTTGGTTTCGAGCGTCTTATTCTTTTCGTTACAGGTATGCAGAATATCCGTGACGTAATTCCGTTCCCAAGAACTCCAAAGAATGCTGAGTTCTAAGACTTTTTGAGGAGTAAGGATGGGAGGTCATAACTCACCCATCCTTACTCCTCATCTAATATCCTACTTTTTTTCGTCTTCCGAAAGTCTTATGCATGTTGGCTCTATGGTTATAAGCCTGCGCTTGTACAGGTCGCCTACCGCCCTTTTGAACGCTTTCTTGCTGACATGGAAGCATTCCTTTATTTCTTCCGCATCACTTTTGTCACCAAGAGCACAAATGCCATCGTTGTCGTATAGATAGGATAGTATCATCTCAGCTACATCGTCCTTGAGCCTTTTGCCCGTGGGCTGGAGGGTTAGGTCAATCTTTCCGTCATCCCTTACAACAGAAACGAAGGCAGGCAGTACGTCTCCTATGTCAAGGTGGCGGTATATCTCGTTTCGGTATATCAGACCATAATACTTGTTGTCAACAATCACCTTATAGCCCAAATCTGTCTGCTGCCATACAAGCACCCTTACAGTATCGCCAGGACTGTATGAAGGATGTCTCTTGTCAAGGAAACGCTCAATTTTTGCAGATGCTACAAGCCTGTAACTCTCCTTGTCTATGAAGGCATGGACTATATATCTGCCGCCTTTGCGCATTTTTGATTTCTGCTCTCTGAACGGACAGAACAAGTCTTTAGTGACACCCCAGTCGAGGAAAGCTCCGTACTCATTAACCCACGTGCATTCCAGACATGCGAACTCACCTGCAAGCATTTTTGGCGTTTCCATCGTAGCCACGAGCCTCTCTTCCTGATCGAGATAGACAAAGGCATTGATGGTATCTCCTTCTTCCAGTCCATCTGGAACATATTTGCGTGGCATGAGTATCTCGCCCTCATCTCCACCGTCAAGATAAATGCCGAAATCCACTTTCTTGCATACTGCAAGCCTATTATATTCACCTATTTTAATTATATTAGCCATACTGATGTAATTTTTCAAAGGTGGTTATTCTGTTGTCTCAATTGATGCATCTGCCTGCAACAATCCATCTTTCATCTTAATTGTCCTGTCTGTGATGGACGCAAGTGTCTCGTCATGTGTGACAATCACAAACGTCTGTCCAAGTTCCTCTCTCAGACGGAAGAAAAGACTGTGGAGCTCTTCTTTGTTCTTCGAGTCAAGGCTACCGGAAGGTTCATCGGCGAGTATTACCGAAGGATTGTTGACAAGTGCTCTCGCCACAGCCACCCTTTGCTTCTCACCACCTGAAAGCTCGTTAGGCTTATGCGATGCCCTGTCTGATAATCCCATGAAATCAAGCAGTTCCTCTGCCCTGGTTTTCGACTTGCCTTTACCTTCGCCTGCTATGAAGGCTGGAATCATTATGTTCTCAAGTGCGGTAAACTCAGGCAGGAGCTGATGGAACTGAAAGACAAAACCAATATGTTGGTTGCGGAAGTCGCTGAGCTTGTTTGACGATAGACCGCATACATCAACGCCATCTATAAGCACCCTTCCCCCGTCGGGCTTGTCAAGTGTGCCTATTATCTGCAACAGAGTGGTCTTGCCCGCTCCGCTTGGTCCCACTATACTTACAATCTCTCCCTTGTTGATATGAAGGTCGATGCCCTTCAATACCTGCAAGGCTCCAAAACTTTTGGTAACACCCGAAACGTCAATCATTATTATTTATGTTTTAATTCTATATTCTACTCGAGTCTCTCAACTAATCGATTTTGTTCCAGCTCGTGAGTTGAATAAGCTGATGACTAAACCGACCATACGAAACCATGTACCATATTCATTTTGCCTGCCAATGTTGCTAATCAGTTAGAACTGTTTCTGGTCCACTTTCTTAGTTTCTTCAACAACATATCATAAGCACTACTCTCCTCTGTGTGTTGAGGCTGTGCGAATGTCATGAGTTCATTGTTGTCGCCATACTGGTCGGGGAATACTATGACAAGTGTCCTTCCGGCAAAATACCTGTTTATCTCGTCAGGCAGACGCTCAAGGGCATTCTTGTAAGATACGGTTCCCTTGCGGGCTGTTATTATGACAAACATGTGGTCTTCCTTGATGGTTGATGCCAGTTTTGGCAACTCGTTCCAATGTTGCATCTCCTGATACTCCGCCCTGACGCTACTATGGTAGTTGGAAATGTACTGGCGGATAAGCGAAATAGTATCATCTCTACCGTTGAAACCAATCCTACAGTCAAGATTGCCGGCAAGTCTCGCAAGCCTTTCAAGCCACCTGTAAAATCCAGGTTCGTACTCGGCACGCGAAGGCACAGCCACCTGTATTCGCCTGATGGTGTTGAGGGGCTGGGTTATGCGGGCTATTGTAATCTGCCTGCTGAGTCCGTTGTAAAGACTTTGGGTGAACTCTCCCCAGAACTTTGAGCTTATCTCCTTGTGGAAATGGAGTCCCATGATAATCTCCGATGCCTGGAACTCCTTGAATGCATGTTTTATGCCATTGGCTATGTTGGCGGCAATACGTACCTGAGTTTGCAAGTGGACATCCGATGCGCTTGCTGCATGCTGCAGATGCTCAAGCAGACGTCTGCCTTCCGTCTGGTTATTACCGGCATTGACATCGTCATACACAACATTAAGAGCCACTATTTCTCTGTTCAGTTTCTGATTGCGCATGAGTATAGCCATGGAGAGAAGGTTGTCGGCATATTCAGGATATTTGACAGGCAGCAGCATTTTCTCGTCATCATTGCTTACCGCAAGTTTTTGGGGAATGTCCTTGTCTTGAAGGCGAATCGCCTTCGATGCATGTTCCGTCATGACGCTTGATATGATGCATGTCACGAGTATCATTATTACAATACCGTTAAGCACATCATCTCCGAAAAGATAACATCCAGGCGATACTTCAAGTTTCCTGCCCACCATTACCATGGCTATAGCTCCTGCTGCATGTGCCGACGTAAGTCCGAACATCATGTTTCCCCATTTTAAGGGAAGACGAAGCGCGAATGTCATCAGATAGGCAGCAATACCCTTGCCCACAGTTCCGAAGAATACGAGGCATACGACAACCCACAATATCTTTCCGCCCGAGAACAACAGGCTAACATCAATGAGCATTCCAACACCAATAAGGAAATAAGGAATGAAAAGAGCGTTGCCTATGAATTCTATCCTGTTCATAAGTGGAGACAGATGAGGAATGAAGCGGTTAAGTATGAGACCCGCAAAGAAGGCTCCAAATATAGCTTCAAGTCCGATGAAACCGCTGAAAGCACCACTTAGGAACATTACAGCCATTACAAATGTAAACTGCATTACGGAGTCTGAATATCTGCGCAGGAACCAGCGTGTAAGGCGTGGTATGAAGAAAAGCATACCAGTACAGAAAGCAGCCAACTTGAGAATGAATGCTAACCAGAACAAAGCTCCGCCACCAGACGTGCTGAAAGCGTTGACGATAGCTGCCACAACGATGAGCGATATCAGCAGCGACAACATGGACGAGCCTACGCTCAGGGTGGCTGTCATGTGTTTCTGCAGTCCATACCTTCCCACGATAGGGTAGGCTATAAGGGTGTTTGAAGCCATTATGCATCCCAGCATCAAGGATGCAGGCATAGAATAGTCAAGCATGTATAACCCCATGAGAAGGGACATGAGGAAGGGAATTGTAAACGTCAGGCTGCCGAAAACAAGCACATGACGGACATTGTTCTTGAATCCCTGCATGTCCATCTCAAGACCGGCAAGAAACATGATATAGAGTAGTCCGACATTTCCAAGAATCTCGAACGAGGCATCACGCTCCAAAATGTTCAGACCATACTTACCCAACAGGACACCTGCAAGAACCATCCCTATTATATGTGGAATGCGCAGACGTCCCATGATGATTGGAGCGGTAAGAATAACCATCAACACCACAAAGAATATCAGAGTGGGATCGGTTATCGGTAGGTATCTCGTTATGTCCAACATGCTCGTATTTACTAAAAAAACGCTCTGTCACGATAATTATACTGCAAAGGTGCAAAAAAAATATTAAATTCTACACATTTCGAGCAAAAAATGTGTACTTTTGTGCCGTATAAAAGTTTAATTTAGAATAGTTATTAGTATGAAAGCAGCAATTGTTGGGGCAAGCGGCGCAGTAGGACAGGAACTGATGCGCATACTTGCAGAGAGAAATTTTCCAATCGATGAACTCGTATTGTTTGGTTCAAGCCGCTCGGCAGGAAGCGTATATGAGTTCAAGGGAAAGAAATGCGAGGTAAGATTATTGCAGCACAACGATGACTTTAAGGATATCGATGTAGCTTTCGTCTCAGCTGGTGGCGGTACCTCCAAGGATTTCGCAGAGACAATCACGAAATATGGTACCGTGATGATAGACAATTCAAGTGCATTCAGGATGGATGATGACGTGCCTCTTGTGGTACCGGAAGTTAATGCGGAAGATGCGCTCAAACGTCCGCGTGGTATTATAGCCAACCCAAACTGTACTACAATTATGATGGTTGTCGTGCTTCAGCCCATCGAAAAGCTGTCGCATATAAAGAAAATACACATCTCCAGCTATCAGAGTGCGAGTGGAGCAGGAGCCGTTGCCATGGCTGAGCTACAACAACAGTATAAAGAACTGATTGAGACTGGAGAGGCAAAGACAATATCTAAATTCCCACATCAGCTGGCGTATAATGTCATACCGCAAATAGACCTTATGACGGATAACGACTATACGAAAGAGGAGATGAAGATGTTCAATGAGACAAGGAAAATAATGCATAGCGATGTGCGCACGAGTGCCACATGCGTGAGAGTGTCTTCTCTCCGCTCACACTCCGAGTCTGTGTGGATAGAGACAGCAGACCCCATTACGGTTGAACAGGTAAGGGAAGTACTTGCCACAGCTCCAGGTGTCACCCTTAAGGATGACCCTCAGAAATATATCTATCCTATGCCGCTTGAGAGCGCAGGAAAAGATGATGTCTATGTAGGCAGAATACGCAAGGACCTTGCAACAGACAACGGAATAACCTTATGGCTCACAGGCGACCAGATTAGAAAAGGTGCTGCCCTTAATGCGGTCCAGATAGCAGAATACCTTATCGAAAAAGGCGATTTTAAAATAGTATAGGTTTCACATCTATAACGATGAAACCGCAAAATAATGATAAAGTCCCTCCTGCATTCACCAATGTGGAGAGGGACTTTTTCAAAGTATTAATCGTTTAGTACAAATCGGTCTTATGAAAGATTCAGGATTGTTGTGTTGTCGAGGTTTCATACCTGAAACAGATTTACATTATTCTCATTTTGAATAATCTTTCCATTTTTCGGCGATTTCATCGATATTTATCTCAAGAAGTGACATTTGTCGGAACATCTCAGGCAAGGTGCTCTCAAGGAATTCTTTCCGTCTCTGTTCCATGATTCTTTCCTTTGCTCCTTGGCTGACGAAATAGCCAAGTCCTCTTTTATTGTATATCACCTCCTCCCGAGCCAGATTCTCATAAGTCTTGACGGCTGTGTTCGTATTCACACCCAGAAGCACGGAATACTCCCTTACGCTTGGTATGCGGTCATTTGCATTGTATTTACCGGATATTATCTCGTCGCAGAGACGGTCAGCCATCTGTATATATATGGGTTTGTCGTTGTTGAAATTCATAATAGTCGAGAGTCTTATTTCGTAATCGGTTTTATTTGTTCTTATATTGTATTCTCACAAACCGCCTGTGCGACCAGAATATCAATATGGCTATTATAAACGGCATTACAAGCAAGTCTAAGACAGGATAAATATTCAAGATGCTCTTTGTCAGTTCATCTTCCAAGGATCGTGTGATTTCATGTGTGGCTACGTATATGCCTACAAGCACGCCCGTTGCCAATATAATCAGCAAATATGCCACGCACAAGACCAGCGACGTATATAGGAATGTGTGCTTCCTGAAATATGTGGCTCCTACAGTATAAGCGAGATAGGCAGCAATCCAGTTGACAAATCCTACCAACAGAAGTAATGGACTCATCGACATACCGTCTCCTATGTTTGTAGTCAATCCAAACAGAACAGGGTATAATTTTCCCGTCAACTCATGTGGCTGGAACAACAGCCACATGCCAATGGCGAGGTCTGAAGCCATTCCACAGGCTATAATGGTTATCGCCAGCATATAGGCAAGTCGCGCCCAGTATTTCTCCGACATAGAGGATGGAAACAACATCATTCTCATCTGGGAACTGCGGTTGGAAAGCTCGTTGAACACCATTGAACTCCTGACAGCCATAATCAAAGCCATAAATGTGCCAATAAGCATGGTTGCAGAATTTGCTTTCTCCAAGATTGATACATCTTCGGGATTGCATCTTAATCCGTTTATCGTTATGAGAAGAGCAATCGTCACAAGGAAAGATGCTGCAACAAGTATGATGTCTGTCTTGCGGTTGTTATACCACAATGCCCTTATTTCATTTTTAATTCTGTCCTTTTTCATAATTTAATACTATTATTTCTATTAAACTGGAATTTTGCAAAATGTGCGGTAAGAGAGATACATGCAGACTAATGTCAGAGGCAAGTTTACGGCAAATATGTTGATTTCATCGGCTTCAAGTGCTGTGGAATGGTAGAAATATACTTCTAAATAAGCTATTCCCAGCAAACATGCTCCACCTACCAGAATTAGAATGCGCTTTAGGTAATTGCCTATTGACATAATCCACCCAACGTATATCATGGTTTGTATCACAAGTATTTCGAAATACGTGTATATATAGCGTATGATATAGGCATTGGAGAACCATCCCTTTTCCTCCATCAGGCTGAAAAACTCTCCTCCATCGTGAGATGTCATCAAAGGCATTCCATAGTTCAGGAACAGGAAGGTGCCAAGTGTCATGGACAGGAAAGTGATAGACATGGCAGATAAGGAGCCGTAAAGCCACATTCCAACGACCTTTTCCTCGTTTGATGCCGGTAGAGTCAATATGGTCATCCTATTCTTCTTTTCATCCAATACTTTTGCCGAAATGACCGATAATGCTATGGAGAAACCGAAATACACGCCAATCATTATGTCAACAACATTCATGAAACGGACATGTATGTCATTTTCCGGACCAAACATTCCCATCACGCATAATGAGCATAGCAACAGAGGGATGCCGATAAATGTCAATACCAAGTACAATACCGATTTGGGATTGGACATGAACTGCCATTTATAGACCAACCATAGTCTTTTTATACAGAACGTGTTACTCATGTTGATAGTATTCTCTATTTTGTCAATTTGTTATTGGTGACAGCCTTGAAAAGCATGTTCAAATCCAGCTGAGAGTCCTTGCCGGAAGTATTGGTGGCTACTACAGAATAACCTTGAGGTGAAGGTTCTGAATAGACAACATCCTCTCCATCAGCCATCATGCGGTTCTCAAATACATACCTTTCCTGAATATCCGATGTTGTAGCCTCGAAAATGTCGGATGAATCTTTAATTATTACGATTTCATCGAGTAGCGCATCAACATCATTGACAAGGTGAGTTGCTATTATGACAGTTTGTCCATCCTCCATGTTCTTGGCAATTATCTTCCTGAAAATATCCTTTGACGGAATGTCGAGTCCGTTTGTCGGTTCGTCAAACATAAGCAGTCTTGTGCCGGTGGCAAGAGCAAAACTGATATAAATCTTTTTCTTCTGACCGAGTGATATGCCTTTCAGGCTCTTTACTTCAGTGATGCCAAAGTCTGTAAGGCAGTTCTGGAATTTCTCTTTCGAGAAGTTAGTGTAAAATGGTGCATATACCTTGATGAAATCGCCTATTTTCATGTCAGGAAAGTCAAACTCGTCAGGCACGAGAAACATGTCCGAAAGAGTCTCTGGAAGCCTTTTGAAAGTATTGGTTCCATCGAATTCTATGTTACCGCTTTTTGGTTTCAGCAAACCAGATATGAGATACAAGAGAGTTGACTTGCCGGTTCCGTTTTTTCCAAGCAATCCATAAATGTGATTTTCCTTGAATTCCAGGTTCAGATTTTCAAATACCTCGTATTTTCCATACAGGAATTTCATGTCCTCTATTTTAATCATAATAATATAGTATTATAGATTCTATAAATTGTTTCCTCATTCTTTCTCTCTTTCAGAACACTTCTGCCGTCCATTTTGAAGCAAGTAGGCGTTCGTCTGGATTCATGACAAGCATGTTTGACTTGAGTTCCATAGTCTCGCCCTTGACACACTCATAATGGTTTATTGCCATAACGTTGTCAAGCACCATGGCATAGTCCATTTTTTCTGTCACTTCTCCATATTCATCCTTCTTCTTGTTCCATTTCCTCATAGAAACACTGAAACCATCCTCAGCATATGCATAGTCAAGACGATAGTCCGGTTCCCATCTCATACTTCTTTCGTTCCAAAGAAGAGCCTCTTTCACAGACAGCCTGTCTTGTGAGTCATATACAAAACGATACTGGAGTTTGTTTGTAAGCATGTTGCAATCGTTCTTCATCACACTCAACGTTTCTATCTTGCCATCCTCCATCTGAGCGTTGTAAAAATAGTTGTTGCTTTCTGAAGTTGCTGAATTGAAGAACATCGTTGCTACTGTTGCAGCTGTAATTATCATTTCCATATTTCTGGGGTTTTATGTGCTTAGTGCACAGTTGTTGTAATCATGTTATAGTGTACTACCATAATAGTACACTGCAAAGGTAAGTTGTTTGACAATATGCTGCAAGTATTTTGATGATTATTTTCAATTTTCAAGGTAATGTTTAACATGTGTTTGCAAATAACCCCTACAATAAACATATTTTTGCAGTTTGTCCCAAATCGGTCATTAGAAAAAACTTGTCCTTTTCTAATGACCGATTTGGGTTAAATACGAAATCTGTTAGGTCTAAGCTATATAAAAAAAGCCAAACAGCCTTTTGAGGTCGAGGCTGTTTGGTTATTGTATGTTAGATAGATTAGAAGTATGTATTAATATAGTTCGCCCTCTGACATTTCCTCCTTTGTTATCTTCTTCCTGTCCATGGCTCTCCACACATATACTATGTATGCCAGTACAAATGGAACGAGCAGGGAGACGTAGAACATTGTGCGTAAGGTGAATTCGCTACTACAGCTGTTTGATATTGTGAGCGAGCTGTTCACGTCAGCCAATGAAGGATAATACGCTGTGTTGTTCCAACCTGCGCATAGCAGAAGTACAAGGACGACGAGCACAACACCTATGCCGGCATACCAAATACCGCCTATGTATTTCTTACTTATTATTGTGCGCACGACACCATATGACAAAGATACGAGCCCAAGGGCAAGAGGAATGAGCAGATACCACATTTCCAACAAGTTGTGGAGGTATTTGAGAGAGACGACTTCAAATGTTCCTGATTCTGCGTTCCATTGCAGTCCTTCCTTCATCAACGTCCTGACTATGAAGACGATGAAAAGTACAAGAAAAACCGAGAAGGTGCCTACCAGTCTTACACTTCCCCTGCTTCGTATGTTTTCGTCTTCTATGTTGTTCATGAGATACAAGATGCCGAGAGACCTCACAAGGTACAGCACGGCAAGTCCGAACAAGATGTTCCATGGGTCGAGCAGGGCGTCAAGTCCATAGCTGCCGTTTGCCCAGCTGCTTATTATTGGCTGTAGTGATGTAAGGTTACCTTTCTCTATCGTGAAGTTGGCTCCGTTGAAGAAAGTAGCTACTGCCACTCCGAGTAGGAAAGGACCAAACACCCCGTTAATGTATAGACAGGCGTTGAATGTTCTTCTGCCAAGAATGTTTCCCAGCTTGTTCTGGAACTCATAGCTTACAGCCTGCACTACGAATGTGAACAATATGAGCATCCATAGCCAGTATGCTCCTCCGAAGCTTGTACTGTAGAATAAGGGGAAAGAAGCGAAGAAAGCTCCTCCGAACGTTACGAGTGTGGTGAATGTTATCTCCCATTTCCTTCCTGTGCTGTTTAGAATCATTCTACTCTCCATGTCATTTTTAGCGAGACTGGAGGACAATGAGTTTGCGCCCTGTACGAACATCAGGAAAACGAGTAATGCCCCGAGCAAAGAGACTATGAACCACCAATAGTGTTGCAAGAATGTATATGTCATAATTGTAAGATGTTTGTTGAAGGTTTGCAAGTTTATATTTGCTTACTGATATTTAGTCAATCGGTTTTCAGTTTGTACATAATATATATGTGGTCATTAAGAGCTATATTCCGGTCCTTTCTTTATCTGCTTGCACATGATGCTTATTTCCACGACAAGAAGTGTAGTGAACAGAGCGAGGAATATAAAGAATGTGGTGGCAACGGAAGATGCGCTTATGTCAGAGACTGCTGCACGTGTGGGAAGCATATCCTGTATTGCCCATGGCTGTCTTCCGAATTCCGCCAATATCCATCCAGCCTCGCTTGCTATATATCCGAGGGGGAGCATGATAATTCCGGCCATGAGAAGCCATTTCTTACCTTTGAGTTCTGTCCTGAAAGCCATGAAGGTGAGTATGGCAAAGAAGAGAATAAGTAGTGTGCCTACGCCAACCATTATCCTGAAAGCGTAGAAACAAACGGGAATGTATGGCACAACGTCATTCTCGTTGTTCAGATATCCATATCCGAAGTTAGAGATGTTGTCTTTAAGGATTTTCTCGGAACTGGCTGTTATTTCAGGCGACGTGTTGCCTTTGCCCTTGAGTTGTCTGTAGTCGGAAAGAGCCTTGATAGCCTTTTTCCCGCTCTCCATCCTCTCTTTTACGGAAGGAACAGGCACTCCGTCATTTCCTACATACCCCCTTAGTATGTTGTTTACTCCAGGCACGTAAGCGTCGGGGTTGTGCGTTGCAAGCACGGAGAGTCCTTTAGGGATATTGACATGCAGGGGATGTCGCTCCCTTGCCTTATAGTCGGGTTGCTCAAAAGGATTGACCAATGCGAAGGCAGTAAGTCCTACTCCGTTGCCACCCTCGTAGAGAGCCTCCATGGCTGCCAGTTTCATAGGCTGTACCTTTGCAATCCTGACAGCCGACGAGTCGCCTGAACCAAGGGCGAGCACCGTGGCGGCAAGTCCTGTCACGGAAGCTATCTTGATGCTTGCCTTTGCGAGTTTCTCCTCTCTCTTCTTTAGCAGATACCACGAGCTGACGGCAACCACGAAGACAGCACCTATTATCCACGAGGATATGACTGTATGAATGAACTTGTCAACAGCGAACGGGGATAGTGCTACATCCATGAAGCTAACCATCTCGTTGCGCACCGTATCAGGATTGAACTCGCATCCTACCGGGCATTGCATCCAGGCATTGGCAACGAGAATCCACCATGCAGAGATGGTGGCTCCAAGTCCTGTGAGCCATGTCGATGCAAGATGGAATCCTCCAGACACCTTGTTCCATCCAAAGAACATGACGGCAACGAAGACACTCTCCATGAAGAATGCCACGATGCCCTCTATGGCAAGAGGTGCGCCGAAGATATCTCCGACAAACCAGGAATAGTTGCTCCAGTTCGTTCCGAACTCAAACTCAAGGATAATGCCTGTGGCTACTCCCATGGCGAAATTGATGCCGAACAGTTTCTGCCAGAATACAGCTACGTCCTTCCAGAAAGGTTTGCCACTCTTGTAATAGCATGTCTCCATGATGCCCATTATAAGGGCAAGTCCCAGGGTTAATGGAACAAATAGCCAATGGTAAATGGCTGTGAGGGCGAACTGGGCGCGCGACCAATCAATGGATGCTACATCAACAGATAGTAATAAATTGTACATGATTGTTATTGTTTTTTGGGGTTATTTGTCGGTCATCTTGTGTTTTCATGGCTCCTTTCAACGAGCTGGCTCGATACGTATTCCGCTTTGTCGCCATTTGCAGCCTTCTTGTTCAGGGTGTTGGGTAGGAAGAACAGCCTGAGGATTATGAAAATGATGAACAGCTTTATCAATATGACAAGCCACAACACCTTTCCAAGCCTCATTTCCGCAAACCCATTGCGATAGAAACGGTAAACACTCACGAACGCGTTTCTCATAATATCTAATAATTATGTTGACAATTGCAAATTTAGTAATTTTTATTTAACCATTAATCAATTACGAGTATTTTTTTACTAATTTTGCAAACCTAAAGCATGATTTTGTATATGGTGTTGACTGAAAGTAAAGAAATACGCAACATAATATTCGACCTTGGTGGGGTCATAGTGCCTCTCAGACCCGAGAGATGCATAGAGGCGTTCCACTTTATAGGAGCAGGCAAGATAGCGAGATATGTCGAGGAGCATAGAGTTGAAGATTTGTTCCTTGACGCAGAGATAGGAAATATTGACAGCCATGAATTCTGCAACAGGGTAAGGGAACTTGTGGGCAAGGACATTCCAGATGATAAAATCGTATGGGCATGGAATGAGCTGTTGGGCAATGTTCCGCAGTCGAAGCTGGAACGCCTATTGCTGCTCAGACGGAAATATAACGTTTATCTGCTCAGTAATACCAACGACATGCATTGGGACAAGTGTGAGAATGTTCTTCTCGGGCATGAAGGTCACGGTCTGCATGAACTTTTCAACGATGTCTTTCTCTCATACAGATTGCACCTTGCCAAGCCAGATACGGAAATATTCCGAAGAGTCGTAGGAATGGCTGGTATAACGCCAGACGAGACCTTGTTCATCGACGATTCCAAGGTAAACTGCGACGCGGCAACAAAAGTGGGCATACATTCGTTATGGAACAAGGACGATGACTACTGGCTCAGTTGTGGACTGTCATGAGGACTTGGTCAACAGAATACAATATACTTGACATGAGAATTATTAAGGTAAATGCCTGTCATTCCATTGCAGAGCAACCTCTGTGTGAAAGAGCCCAGACGGCTACAATAGGTTTCTTTGACGGCTTGCACAAGGGGCACAGAAAGCTAATAGGCGATGTCGTGCAGGCTTCATTAAGGAATGGGACAGAGTCGATGGTCGTGACCCTTGACCGTCATCCGTCAGTCTTGTTTTGTCCGGAAAGGCAGCCAAGGCTCATCACAACAGCAGAGGAGAGGATTGGGCTGCTGGCAGAAACGGGCGTTGACAATTGTGCTATTGTGGAATTCAACAGTTTGACGGCATCACTTTCAGCTCGTGACTTCATGCGAAGGATATTGAAGACGCAATTGAACGTCAGCACCCTCGTACTAGGCTTTGACAGCCGTTTCGGGCATAACCGCACAGAGGGTTTCGAGGAATACAGAGCCTATGGCAGGGAAATGGATGTGGATGTAAGACAGGATGTTGCGTTGACCAATGACGGCGATGTCATAAGTTCCTCCTCTATCCGCACAATGGTTGGTGAGGGCAACGTGGAGCGAGCTGCATCATTCCTTGGCAGGCCATTCTCGATAAGGGGAGTCGTCGTTGGAGGCTTCCAGCAGGGAAGGAAGATGGGGTTCCCCACGGCAAACATAAGAGTTCCTGACGATGTCCTCCTGCCCGCTTCAGGTGTTTATGCCGTGTGGGTAGAGATTGCAGGCTGTCAAGAAGTTTTCCAAGGCATGATGGATATAGGTATGCGTCCCACTTTCAACCGTTGTTCCTTGAGCGTGGAAGTTCATATCCTTGATTTCAACGCCGATATATATGGTAAGGACGTGAAATTATCTTTTGTGAGTAGGATACGCAGGGAGAAGAAATTTGATTCGGTTTCCGAACTTGTGAACCAGCTGTCGGAAGATGAAGTCATGACAAGGCAGATACTCTCAGAGGAATTGGCTCCCAAGAGAGCAAAATGACTTTTCCGGAATCCTTTCCGTTGGTCCGCTTTCGATAAAAGAAATCTTCTGTCATTCTACTTTCGATAAAAGAAGACATGTTTTAAACTTGCGATATTTAACTAACAAGAACGAAATGAATAGAAAAGTAAGAGAATTGCTTGACGTGGCATTATATTTAGTGGTGTTTCTGCTAATAGAATGTGCAGTCCAGATTACCATTGCAGTATGTTACGCCCAAATGAAAGGCTTGACTTTCCAAGACGTGACAAACTTGATGACAACAGGCGAGGCTGGCAAATTATTAGTGGCAAGCAGTATAGTGAGCAGTATGATTGTTATTGTGCTGTTTGTGGCTATGAAATGGATTCCCACGTCCAACCCATGGATTCGCCAGCGCCCATGGAGGGCAATAATATGGGTAGCCTTGATGGCTGTCGGCACCATACTGCCGTTGGAGTGGGTGTATGAGCGGATACAGTTGTCCATGCCCGAGAATGTGGAGGTTTTGTTTGAGGGAATCATGAAGGAGCCATGGGGCTACATGGTGATAGGCATCCTTGCTCCTGTTACGGAGGAAATTGTTTTCAGGGGTGCCATTCTCAGAGGCTTGCTTAAGATTCTTGGCAGGCACCATTGGATTGCTATTGTCATCACTTCACTATTGTTTGCCGTAACGCACATGAATCTTGCCCAGGGAATCCACGCTTTCATTATGGGCATGCTATTGGGCTGGGTCTATTGGCGCACCTCAAGTATCGTGCCCGGTATGGTAATACATTGGGTCAACAACAGCATAGCGTTTGTCATGTTCCATTTAATGCCAGACATGTCGGATGGCAAGATGATTGACTTGTTCCATGGAAGCGAGCGTCACATGATAATGGGCATCTTGTCTTCATGTTGCATTTTCGTTCCTTCCCTGTTGCAATTCATTTTAAGTACGCGTAAGGGTAGTGATGAGAGCAGGTGACAATGTCTAAGAACTGTTTGGCGTCAATATAATAAATGCCGGCATCCCATCTGGAATGCCGGCTTATTAACAAGAAATTTATATGTTATGAAAAATTTGAGAGATTAAGACTTCACAGCCTTATGCGTTTTGTTTTAACTTAAATGATTATTTATTTATAGAGAAGCTTAGAAAAATCACTTTATCAAGACTGCATTGTCGGCAACCTTGGCAGCCCTTGATGAGTCTGCCTTTAAGGTGTCAGCCTTTGCCACAGTAGCACCATCTTTGGCTGCCGGAGTTTGCGAGAGGTTTGTTTCAACCTGTTGTTCAGAACTAAAAGGAGTCTGCATGGCGTTGCAAAGAGTAATGACAATCGCCACTACTGCTGCGGCTTTGAACAGAGGCATCAGTCTCTGGCTTAAGGTAATAGTCTTTGCTTTTACCACATCACCACCTTCTGTTGCAGCAAGTATTTTCTTGTCGAAATCCTCGCCAAGTGGGCTTGAGTGCCTGTCCTCGGTCTGAGAGAGGAAGTAAGACCTATATCTTTCGATGCCTTCCGGTATGTCTTTCTGACAATAGAAAGCACGGAGAATGTCTTCCTCTTCCAGCGATGTCTCACATCGCCAGTATCTGTCCAACAATTGCTCGATATATTTATAGTCCATATTCATCAATCTTCTGAAACTTTTGTTTAATTGTTTGTCTTGCCCTGAAGATGCTCACTTTCACTTGCTCTTCTGTTATCGACATTATCTGGGAAATCTCTCTGTACGACTTTCCTTCGAAGTCTCTTAGATGAAGGCAGGTACGCTGTTTCTCTGGCAATGAGGCTATCAGCAATCTGACCTGTTCAACCTTGTCGCTTACAGCTGTGTGCTCCAACGGATTGTTTCCCCCCGATGGAATCTGGACAATCTCCTGTCCGAGCGACAGGTGGGTGTTGTCGAGTTTCCTGCATCTGTCTATCGACATGTTGCGGCATGTGGTCATGCAGAATGCTTCGATGTTGTCTATCAGATGCCAGCTGTCGCGTCTGTCCCATACCTTTATCAAAGTTTCCTGCACCACGTCTTCTGCCTCCTGGGCATTTCTGGTGATTCGCAATGCGAGTCGAAACAACTCGTTCTTCATTGGCAACACATCGTTGCGGAAACTGATATTTTTCATCGTTCTACAATTTAATGACGAATATGCGTGTAATAAGTTACAGGATAATCTGCATGTTTCTCCCCATTTAACTTATTTTTACTCTTTCTTTAGCGGAAAGCAACTGCTCAAACTTTCTTGCAAGGTTTCCATGTATGCCTGTTGTAGCTCGCAATACAATAGTTTGCAAGTTTCCCCGCAATGCTTTGCGTGAGCCAATGCAATGCTTTGCAAGTGCCAATGCAATGCTTTGCAAGTGCCAATGCAAT